>Ga0209643_1000352_pt1 | contig 92990 bp, 81 predicted proteins | sample AutmiccBRH37_all_FD_187383 | JGI IMG/M metagenome (GOLD analysis project Ga0209643, IMG submission 187383) | Deep subsurface microbial communities from Mt. Terri, Switzerland - Autotrophic microbial communities BRH/37_all (SPAdes) (version 2) | ecosystem: Environmental > Aquatic > Deep... | reverse complement strand
ATGACTATGCTGCAGATGAGGATCCGTTAGAACTGTTAGACTATGTATATCAATCATTTAGTGACCGTAAGCCAATACAAATCTCCGAGTGGGGAGTAACACACTATACAGTTACTGATGGCAATTATTATATTGATTGGGCACAGGATAAGATGTTAAGAATGTATAATGGATTAATGGACAGGTATCCTAGGGTAAAATCTGTCTATTATTTCAATGTAAACAACCTAGCTAATGCACCTGTAGATAGAAGAATTAATAACTATTCATTAACAGCTAATGAAGTAATACTTGATACATACAAACAGGTTATAAGTGATGACTATTATCTATCCGAGTTTTTGGATAATACTGTAGATATTATGGTAGAGGGTAAGAGTGTAGAGCTATCATCCTATCTAATTGTAGATGGTGATAAAGTTTATGTACCATTAGGACCTGTTCTAGAAAGTCAGGGGATAAAGCCGTCTTTTGATTTGGGAAAAATTGAGTTTAAATGTAAGGATTACCCCGGTGCGGTGAGCTTAACTATTGGGACAAAAGAGACAACCATTAATGGGGAAAAAATTGTGCTTTCATCAAACCCTTTTATCCATCAAGATAGAATATATATGAACCTAAGTGATTTGCAAATAATTTTGCCCTATACAGTAGAACTATCCCGAGAGGTAGTATATCAAAAACAGCCTTTTCAAGGATTTATAGTGTCTGACCAGGAGCCGTTAGAAATATTTTATCCCAAATGTATATCACTTAATGGTGTGACTATGATAAGTATTAGAGATGTAGCTGATCTGTTTGCCTGGAGGATTAAGTGGAATAAGGATGATAACAAACTGATAATTGACTCTCAAATTGGCGAGAGACATTTGACTATTGGAGACAGTACAGTTCAGACACCAAATGGTATCAAAGAACTGAGCAATGCACCAATTAACCATAGTGGCGTAACATATGTAGGAATAGATGACATTAATAATTTATTTGAAATATCAATTGAAATAGTGTTATAAGCAGCAAAATAAGAACAGCCTCTTGCGGACCATTTTACGTTTCTAATCCGTAAGGGGCTGTTTTTCTTAATTCAAATTGTTCTGTTGCATATATTGCTGTATACCTTCTCCATGCTGCTGCTCTTCCTTTTGGATGTGATTAAGGGCTTGACGGGCGCTGCTGTCATTAAACTGAAAGATTGTATCATCATAACTGCCGGAAACAAACTTTTCAGTCATCAACATATCCTGGCATAATGCTGCATCATCTGCATTGCCCATTGCACCTTGCATTTTTCCCTGCCCACCTGCTTGATATCCCGTAGATTGATTGGTAGCCTGCTGATTTTGTTGCTGAGACATTTGTGGAACCTGACCATTTAAAATTTGATTTACAGTATCCTTATGCTGTTGTTCCTGCTTAGCGTATGTTTGAAAAAGCTGCTTCAATTGTGGATCTTGCACTTGGTTTGCATACTGATTGTACTTTTGAATACATATTTCCTCATGCTTTTTTTGATCTTGTAACAGCATTCTCTCTTTCTGAGATAGTTGTACTGGCACTAATATCACCTCCTATCTCTATTTTTGGATTACTATAATTAAATTATTCACTTTCTCATAAAGACAATCAAATGTTCCATCCAAACGATACTTTTACAAGGGCAGAACTAGCAACAGTCCTTGCAAAAACCCTAGATACCCTAGAATATGCAGAACCAATTGAAGAAACTCTTTAAATTATCGTGAAAATTTTTCCTTGACTTCATATAGTTAATTTAATATTATTAGCATAGGTAGGGTAATTTAACATATTATGCTAAATTTCTATACGAACATGAAAAAGCAAACTTACTGAAAAGTAAGGACGCAAAACTATGGGTCTAAGACTTTCAGAGTTAAGACTGCCAGGTTGCCGGATGTTTTTCTTAAAGGTATGATGAATCTCATGGGCAAACGTTGCTTATGAGATTTTATTTTGCATTAAAAAATGGAGGGGATGAAGTGAAGGGTAAGAAATTATTAAGTTTAATTTTAGCTATTGTAATGATTATGAGTTTTACTATTGGGTGTAGCACAGCGGAACTAGGACTGTATAAAATGATTAACGAAATGAAACAGCTGACCAAATACGAGCAATCTGGAGAAATTGAAATTAATATATCTGTCGATGAATTGGCTACATCAGAAATGAATATAGGTGAACTGATTACTATGCAAAAAATAGAGGCATTTTTGGGTGAGAATAATATTGCATATTTAAGTGAGTGGGATTTGGATGAACAGCAAGGCTCCCTAATTCTTATGCTTAAAAATAAAGATAATCAAGAAACAACTGATTTTTTCACCTTAATCTACAATCAAGAGACCATCTACATAGATATAGAGCAACTCTTTAGCTTTGCACAGATATTCATGGATGAAGAAACCTTTAGTGAAGATGATATGAACATGGTTAAGGAGATATTTGAGGGCACCCAATATCTGTCCATTGACCTTAAAGATATAGAAGAGATGTTAATTTATGACATGCAAGATCCAGAACAAGTGGATGTTTTAATGAAGTACTATGATCCAGTTAAGGCAAAAACAACCCAAAAATATTTTGATGACTTTATAGACGGCTTAATTAAAAATGTTTATGATAATTACTCCATGGACATTGTAGAAGGAGGTAATAATAAGTATACTGTTACCTTCGACCTTGAAGACTTAGCGATTGTTCTAATATCATTAATTGAATATAGCGTAGATAATATTGAAGAGCTATCTATGTATGTAAAGGATTATATAGATGCTACAGATGATGAAGTAATTAATGACCTATCCATACTATTAGAAGAGGATCCAGTATACCTAAAAGAGCAAATAAAAGGAACAATGGATATGATGGTAGTGGAAGTTACTACAAACGAAGAAATGATTAAGGAAGACTTAAGAGAGTTTCGGGCTGAAGTGGCAGGTCCAGAATATAAGGATATTCTTAATAATTTCAATACCATGGTGGCCTTTGAAAAATTAGAAGATGAAAGTTACCAAACCTCACTACAGACAAGCTTTAGATATGTTGACCAGTTTACTCAACAAGAAATGTTTAACGTAGAGTTTAAAATTGACCAAACCTTAGTACCCTTGCAGAGTGTTACTGTCAACGTTCCAACAGATAATGTAATGACCCTTGAACAGCTTCGAACCATAATAGATGAGATAGAATCTGCACAAAATACAGAGAAATCCTTAGTTTTAACCCTTGAGCAAGGGCAGGCTATTGTTGATGGCTCACCCATGATACTGGATGTACCACCTTTTATGAGGAATGGCAGAACCTTAGTACCCTTTAGATTTATAGGAGAACAACTTGGTGCTTCAATAGATTGGAATGCGACTGATAGAAGTGTTAGTTATATCACTCAAGACACAGAAATTACATTGTATATAGACAGCACAAAAGCGATTATTGATGGAGAAGAAATCACCTTAGATACTCCTCCTATTCTTAAAGATGGCAGAACTGTTGTACCTGTAAGATTTATTAGTGAAGCACTAGGATTTTCTGTGGATTGGCTACCAGATGTTCGCCAAATCACTATTACAGGATCAGCGGGTCCTGTAAATTCCAATTAAAATATTCACAAACAAATTCATACAAAAAGCCGACAGCCCCTTATCCTTAGGGGCTGTTTTAGTTAATGTGGGTTAAGTATTGCTGTTTACCCTTCCTTTATGCTAGTATTGACAAAAGATGAAAGGTGGGGGAGAAACTATGCGTATAGGAGTATTGACAGGTGGGGGAGATTGTCCTGGTCTAAATGCAGTAATTAGAGCGATAACAAGATCAGGGCTTTACCGGGGTGATAAGATATTTGGTTTTAAAGATGGCTTTAAAGGGTTGATAGAAAATAGATATATTTCTCTAAATCATGATAGTGTATCAGGCATCTTAGCACGTGGTGGAACAATTTTGGGTACAACCAACAGAGATAATCCTTTCAAGTTCAAGCAGATTATAGAAGGAAAAGAAGTATTTGTAGATATGTCTGAGGTAATCAAAGAAAACTACAATAGCTTAGGGTTGGATTGCCTAGTAGTTATAGGTGGTGATGGTTCCATGAGGCTTGCCAATGAAATATCAGCCAGAACTGATATTAAAATAATAGGAGTTCCCAAGACCATAGATAATGATATCGTCGGGACAGAAATGACCTTTGGATTTAATACTGCCGTTGATGTTGCAACACAGGCATTGGATAGATTACACACAACTGCAGAATCTCATCACAGGGTAATGATCTTAGAAGTAATGGGCCGGGATGCAGGCTGGATTGCTCTTCATGCAGGCATGGCAGGGGGAGCTGATATCATCCTCATACCTGAAATCCCCTATACTCTCGAGGTAATAAATAAGACTATTCAAGAAAGAATAGCTCGTGGTAAAAACTTCAGCTTGATTATAGTAGCAGAGGGAGTTAAAAATCTGACTGGGGATCAAATTATTCAATCAGGAATACCAAAGGATATCTTTAATATCCCAAGGTTAGGCGGGATCAGTAACTGGCTGGCTAAGATAATTGAAGACTATACAGGAATAGAATCCAGAGCAACTATTCTCGGGCATCTGCAGCGGGGCGGCTCTCCTAATAGCTTTGACAGGGTCTTTGCCACTCAACTAGGAGCTAAAGCAGCAGAGCTAGCTGCTGATGAAAGATTCGGAGAAATGGTAGCACTAAGAGATAATAAAATTGTAAGCATTCCATTGGAAGAGGTTAAAGGTATACGCCTCGTCTCGCTAGAAGATCCCCTTGTAAAAACATGCCGAGAAATAGGTCTGTCTTTTGGGGAAGGGCAAAAGTAAAAGCCGAAGAAAAGTGTACGAATACCCATTTTATGGTACAATAATTATATAAAAGATAGAAAGCAGGTGTAAAATCTGAGTGAAAAAAGTGGATGATTTAAGGGGAATAAAAACAGCTATTACGGATAATAAAAGGTTTATTAAGAAACATAAAATTGAGTTGCTGGTCGTTATAGGGAGCTTTGGAACAGATAAGTTCTTGCATGGTGAAAGTGATATAGACATAGCTTTTCTAACTGAGGTTCCCATTAAAGAGGACCAAATGCTGGGTTTCTTAAATGAGCTTTCAAGTATAATTAAATATAGTAAACTGGATTTGATCGACCTGCATTACGCTTCAGGCTTGTTAAAATTTGAAGTTGCCACTAAAGGTAGGCTTTTATATGAGAAGACTCAAGGACTACTTGAAAGGTATAGACTTTATTGCTATAGGTATTACTATGATACTAAAAAATTCAGAGTTATGCGACAGGAGTATTTTGAAAATAAACTGGGGGAGTTAATGAATGGGCAAGGTTGAAATTGAAATTATTCAAGAAAAACTATTGTCATTGATACATACTATTCTGAGCTCATGGAACTTAAGGACATTAATTATGAAGAATATCTAGGGAATAAGCTTTATAAAAGGACTGTAGAGAGATTAATTCAATTAATTGTTGAAGTAGCTACTAATATTAACAATATGCTATTAAAAGGCTTGGAATTTGGTCCTACAGTTGATTACTATTCTTCCTTTATTGAGTTGGCTGAGGCTAATGTTTTACCCATGGAATTTGCCCTTAAGATTGCTCCTTCTACAGGTCTAAGGAACGTTATAGTTCATGAATATCAGAAAATAAATGATGCTACAGTACACAAATCTATAAAGGAAACATTGTCATATTATAAGAGTTATATGAAATATATTAATGATTATTTGAAAACTTAGCTTATGAACAGTAAAAAGCTGGCACTTTAAATTAACAAGTACCAGCGAAACTAAAACAATACCTGACTTGCTTACCAACCTACTCTAGTGTAAAATAATGGTAGAAAGAGACCATAGAGAGGCGATTTTATGGTTAAATTAGATAAAAATAAAATTGAATCTATTATAAATTACCTTCTGGAAAAAGTAGATCCTTATCTAATTATTTTATTCGGCTCTGTTGCTAAGGGATATATGAGGGCAGATAGTGATGTAGATTTAGGTTTTTTAAGCGATAAGAAACTAGACAACTATGAAATATTTCTAATTGCTCAAGGTTTAGCAGATATTTTAGGGAGAGAAGTTGATTTGGTTGATTTAGATCAAGCTTCCACAGTCTTTCAAGCCCAAGTTATTAGTTCTGGTAAGGTCATTTACTGTAATAATGAAAAAAGAAGAAAGCTTTTTGAGATAGTGGTTTTAAAAAAATATGTCCGATTAAATGAAGAGCGAAAACCTATCTTGGAGAAAATTAAGGAAAGAGGTAATATATATGGATAGGGATATTATTATTAATAAAGTTCAAGTAATTGAGCGATGTATTGCAAGGATACATGAGGAATACAATAACAATTCAAAGAACCTGGAAAATTATACAAAACAGGATTCAATAATATTAAATATACAAAGGGCTTGCGAAGCAAGTATTGACTTGGCAATGCATGTTGTCTCAGAAAAAAAGTTAGGTCTTCCACAAAGCAGTCGTGAAGTTTTTGATTTGCTTTGTAAGGATAAATTGATTGACGAAAGTTTAGCAGACCGCTTGAAAGCAATGGTAGGTTTTCGAAATATTGCTGTTCATGACTATCAAACTTTAAATTTGGAAGTTATAGAGAAAATTATTGATAATAATTTAGATGATCTAAAGGTATTTACAAAAAAGCTAATTAATAAAGGTACCGGGAACTAAGAAATCAAGGAGATAGGTACATTGATTTAGAAATGGGGGAGAGGTATACGCCTCGTCTCTCTAGAAGATCCTCTTGTAAAAACTATTGTCATTGCATACATACTATTCTGAGCTCATGGAACATAAGGACATTACTATTCTTCATTTATTGAAATAAATAAGCGCTACAGTACACAAATCTATAAAGGAAACATTGTCATATTATAAGAGTTATATGAAATATATTAATGATTATTTGTAAATTTAGCTTAAATAAGGAAGTATTGTTCTTATAACCTTATAAATTAGCTCTAGCTCCGTATCTGAACACTTGTCTAGTAAAACATTAATCTCCTTGCTCTTATCCATATTACCGTTAGATACCCCATAATGATCATTACCTTCCAAGAAATAACTAGCATCCTGGTTAACAGCTCCAAAGATCAGGTAATCCAAAGATTCCCGCAAATGCTTACTGATTTTAACCAAAACAGGAAGACTCATTTGCCTTTCTCCACGTTCTAATTGTCCAACATAGTAGTCTGAAAGCCCAATAATCTCTGCAAATTTCTCTCGTGAAAGACCTAGCTTTTCTCTTTCTCCCCGTATTCTTTGTCCAATCGCCTTGAGATCTATATCTTTGTCACCTACCATTTTATCCACTCCTCGCCTGAGGCTACTTTATCGAACTTTAGATAATACCTGAATGTGCTATTAGCATATATTTATTATTTGCAAATAGCTTTGATTTAATGTAAAATTATTGCAGGTGTTTTAGAGGAGTGATAAGGTGGGTTTATCAACTAGAATAGAAATAGCAAGAAAAATACTTGTTAATGCTGTTAATATGAATATGAGTAAAAATATCCTCTTAAAAATCAGTCAAAAAATGGACAAGTATATTGTTCAATATTATATAGAAAAGAAGGAAGAGGAGGATGCTGAAAAATGATATGGACTGCTTTAGCTATAATTCAAATGATTATCATCATATGTTTTGTAATTATAATTAAGCATCTATATAAGAAAGCACATACTGATATGCTGACTGACCTTTACACAAGGAGATATTTCTATAAGAAAATGGCAGAGTTGAAGCGAAAAAGACCGGTATTTCTGATTTTAATTGATATTGATAACTTCAAGGATGTCAATGACATATATGGTCATCCAGTAGGAGATCAGGTACTAAAGCAATTTGCCAGGATACTGAAGAGTAATACAAGGGATAGTGACCTAGTAGTCAGGTGGGGAGGAGAGGAATTTGCAGTAGTACTTTTTCGTACAGATGTTAGAGAAGCAGTTAAAATTTCTAACAGAATCAAAAGTACTGTAGAGAATTTTTCTTTTTCTTGTGAGAATGTAACTTGCAAAATAACTGTTAGCATGGGCATAGCATCCACAAAAAAACAAGAGGAGCTCGAACTAGAGCAATTTATAAAAATAGCTGACGAAGCACTATATAAAGCGAAAGAAAAAAAGAACTGCATTATTTGTAGTGAATGTTAGTAAGGCATATAGCTTCTTCCTTTCACAGGAACAAATTTTCCCACTCCACGTCTAACTAACCTATAAAATAAATAAATCATAAAAAGGTAAAAAATGTATAAGACAAGCAATATACTAATCATGTATAATTGATATTGATGGAGCAACACATGAATTCAGGGAGTGGTCAAGGCTATGGAGGAAGAAATCAATTTACGAGAAATAATCGAAGTACTAATCCGGGGAAAAGTATTTATTGCTATAATTACAATAGTGGCGGTGTTAATAAGTGGAGTCTTCAGCTTTATTATTTTATCACCTACTTATCAGGCGAAAACAACACTTTTAATTAATCTGCCAAATATCAGTCGCCAGGACGCTGACAGCAGTTTATCAGTATTTTTAGAATCAATTTCCCAATATCCTACCATGACAATGGAGACTCTTCGTTCCCAGGTAATAAACCCTGATCTACTACGAGCTGCTCTTGACATGCTACAGACTAATGACGAAGAATTGACATTGACAGGTCTTGAACAAAAAATAGATGTGCAGATTGTAAAAGACACAAGCCTTATGGAGATCTCAGTCAATGATAAAGACCCTGCTTTTGCAGCAGAAATGGCCAGCATATTGTCCCAGGAATTCATTAAGTTCATTAATGATCAAAACAAAGATAGGATGAATCAGTCAGTATCCTTCTTGGAAAAGCAGATACAAATAGAAGGTGAAAAGCTGGATGAAGCTGTAGAAGAAATGAAGACGTTTTTGTCTCAATCTCCAGGAGTAGAGGAATTGAGCTACGATATTAATGCTAAATTAATGCAGTTAACTGAATTCAAAACAACTATAGTAAGTCAGCAAATTGAGCTTGAAAAGCTACAAGCTAGCTTATCAAGTGCACAAAAAGAACTAGAGCAAACTCCCATGACATTAGTAACTAAAAAGTCTGTAATTGATGATCCTTTATTATCAGGCTTAATACAAGATACAGAAGATATGGATACTAGTTCTTTAAGCAAAATAGAGTTGGAAACAGAAGAAATTAATCCATCATATGTGTTTCTTTCAGAAACAGTTAGCTTTGATAAAATATCGATTTCGCAGATTGAAACCGAATTGACCGGTTTAAATCGCGAAATAAGAGAATTAAAAGTACAATTAGATAAGCTTAATGCACAATATGCTGAGAAGAGAACTTTACATGATCAGCTTGAACAGAAGGTCAATACCCTAAGTGGTACATACCAGGCCTTTGCCAACAAATATGAGGAAGCTAGAATTGCTGCATCTGCTGAAATGGGTGACAATACTGTAACTATTTTGGCTTCAGCACAGGTGCCTGAAAATCCTATAGCGCCCAATAAAAAACTCAACCTAGCTATAGCAGGGGTATTAGGTATAATGATTGGAGTCTTTGTAGTATTCCTCCGTGAATTTTGGATAAATAGTAATCCGAACAAAAAGTCGCAGAATCAAGCCGTTTAAGGCCCTGCGGCTTTTTAAGTATGTGCTCGACTAAAACTATATGGGTAATCTATGGAAAAAACACAAGTTTTAGGCAGGAAATGTACTAATCATATAGAATAACTTCTATTGATGCAGAAACAGTCGAATCTTAGGAGTTGTTAAAGTTATGGAAGAGGAAATAAATTTACGAGAACTTATAGAAACACTTTTACGAGGCAAGGTAATTATATCCGTTATTACAGTTATGGCAGTCTTAATAAGTGGCGTACTTAGCTTTTTTGTTCTCACACCTACATATCAGGCCAAAACTTCACTTATGGTCAATCAACCAAATATTCAATCAACAGAATCTGATAATCCAATATCAGTTTTGTTAGATTCCTTGTCACAGTATCCTACAATGAATTTAGAAACAATAAAAGCTCAAATTAAAAATCCAGAGATCCTTCAAAATGTGGTTGATAAACTAGATTTTGAAGAAGAGATGTCTCCTGCAAGGTTTGCAGATAAGATTAGTGTAGCAAATGTAACAAATACTAATTTGCTTGAGATTTCTGTAATAGATACTGATCCTGCAAAGGCCGCCGAAATAGCAAACATACTTTCACAGGAATTTATTTCTTTTGTAAATGAACAGAATAAGCAGAGGATGGGCCAATCAGCATCCATACTACAAACTCAAATGGAAATAGAAAATGAAAAGCTAGATATAGCCGTTGCTGAGATGCAGGAGTTTTTAGCTAGATCCCCTGGAGTGGATGAGTTAAGCGCAGAGATTGGCTCTAAGCTAAGCATGCTTACAAACTTTAAGACATCAATGGTTAATAAAGAACTGGAGCTAGAACAGCTATATGCCCATTCAAACAAGGCTAAAGAAGAACAGGCAAGTACCCCTGAGGTATTAATAGTAAAAAAATCAGTTATCGACGATCCCCTTTTAGCTGGTTTGATAAGAGATACTGATGGTAAGGATACTGCTTCTTTAAGTGATATTTCTATAGAGACAGAAGAGGTAAACCCAGTACATATAAATCTTACACAGATAATAAGTTCAGACAATATTTCAATGGCTCAAGCAAAAGCAGAATTATCGGGGTTAGAAAGAGAAATCGATGTAATTTCAAGACAGTTAGAAGAGCTTCAAAAAGAATATGCAGAAAAAATAACAGTACATGAACAGCTAGAACAAAAGGTAGATACCTTGCGTAGTACATACCAGTCCTTTGCTAATAAATATGAAGAAACAAGAATAGCTGCAACGGCTGAAATGGGGGACAATACAGTATCTATTATGGCATCAGCACAAATACCTGAGAACCCTATTGCCCCTAGAAAAATGCTTAATGTGGCAATAGCAGGAGTGCTTGGAATAATGGTCGGAGCATTTGTAGTATTCTTCCGTGAATTCTGGATAAATAGTGATCCAAACAAAACTAAACTAAGCGCCTGACCTGGGTATGTTGGGAAAAACTGCTGAATTTGATAATAGTTACAGGCAGGATAATCATGATCAATATAGAAAGTACAATATACGGTAAAAAGTGGTATTCCATATCAAGATAGGAGGGCATAATCATGGCACACCCTGATAGAAAGAAGCAGCGTGAGAGAAAAAAGCAGAAGCTAAGAGAAGAGGCCCTTTTAAGAAAAAACAATCTTGATGTGGTGGATTTAACACCTTTTAATGCCATAAAGCTTATAATTAATAGCAAGGTGAATATTCAATATAAATAAGGCAAAGAAAATTCATCCGTTTATAAAGAATGGATGATTTTTTAGTTCTTCCAGTTAAAATACAGAGGGTTTAAGAATACCTGTAAAACCTAGCAGGAATTAAGTAACTTTTTGTAGAAATTCTTGTAGCGGTTTGTTATTACATAGATTATTGAGGTGCCATACATATGTTTAAATACTTACGTACATTTGCTTTAATATTAATTGATATTATTTTTGTCAATGCTGCGTTATTCTTAGCATTAATAATACGTTTTGAAGGGGTAAGTACTATCCCTGCTCAGTATTTGGAATCATTTTTAAATCTTGCCCCTATCTTTACTGTAATTCGCATAGTTTGCTTTTATTTATTTGGTTTATACAATCGAGTTTGGAAATATGCTAGTATTGGTGAACTAATAAGCATTGTTTATGCAGTTACAGCAGGTACCATTATTAACATTTCTCTAACCTATTTTGTTATAGAAGGTGGGAGTCTGCCCTTACCAAGAAGCGTCTTTATATTAAGCTGGATGCTCATTATTTTGATTGTAGGAGGGTCTCGGCTTGCATGGAGGCTGCTTAGAGATGATCACCTTTACAATATTTTTAAAAATGGAGGCAAGCATATTCTCATTATAGGGGCTGGAGATTCTGGAGTAATCATTACCAAAGAGTTAAGAAGACATTATAAAGAAGAAATCAAAATCGTAGGTTTTATTGATGACGATAAGGATAAACAAAATTTGCGGGTTTTAGGGTTAAGAGTATTAGGCGGTAGAGATAAAATTCCTGAAGTAGTTCAAAAACTTGGGGTTGAAGAAATCATTTTAGCAATCCCCTCAGCACAAGGTAGTGAGATAAGGGAAATAGTTGATATATGTCATACTACAGAGGCAGTAGTAAAAACCCTGCCAGGAATTTATGACCTTGTAGAAGGTAATATTACTGTTAATCATATTAGAGAAGTGCAGGTTGAAGACCTGCTCGGTAGAGATCCTGTTAAGGTAGATCTAGAAGAAATATGTCAATATCTAAAAAATCAGGTGGTTCTTGTGACAGGAGCAGGGGGCTCTATAGGTTCAGAGCTGTGCAGGCAGATAATTACTTTTGAGCCATCAAAATTACTATTGATTGATAACTGTGAAAATAACATGTATGACATAGAAATGGAACTTAGACAAACAAATCCTCATCTTGAAATACTTCCCCTAACCAAAGATGTTAAGGATAAGCAGGCAATAGAGCAAATATTTAAGGCATATAACCCACAAGTGGTCTTTCATGCTGCTGCTCATAAACATGTTCCCCTGATGGAGGCCAATCCTGAAGAAGCAATTAAGAACAATGTGCGTGGAACATATAATACTGCTTATGCAGCTGACCTTTGCGGAACAAAAAAATTCGTTTTAATCTCAACAGATAAAGCTGTCAATCCTAGTAGTGTCATGGGTGCAAGTAAAAGGGTAGCAGAAATGTTTATTCAGCATTTGGACAAAACCAGCAGAACAAACTTTGTTGCTGTGCGTTTTGGTAATGTGCTTGGTAGTAGAGGAAGTGTGGTGCCCTTATTTAAAAAGCAAATAGCAGAGGGTGGACCAATTACTGTAACCCATGAGGAAATGATTAGATATTTTATGACCATACCTGAGGCAGTTCAGCTTGTTATACAAGCTGGAGCAATGGCAAAAGGTGGAGAAGTATTTGTATTAGATATGGGTGAACCAGTTAGGATTATGGATTTAGCCAAGAGTCTTATCAAACTTTCAGGGTTAGAACCTGGAAAGGATATTGAGATTGTTGTCACGGGAATTCGCCCTGGAGAAAAGCTATACGAAGAACTTCTAACTGCAGAAGAAGGAGTAAATTCCACAACTCATAAAAGGATTTTTGTTGCAAAGCCAAACCATCTCAATGACAGCTTAATAGAAAAAACTATGGCCGATCTACGTGCTGGTAAATACCCAACTGATAATAATAAAACTATTAAATTTTTAAAGGCATTTTTGCCAGACTTTCGCGAAGAAAATAGGGCCGAGAAAATAGGATGATTTATATAATAGATAAATTGGGGGAAGCCAAATGAAACAGGGGAAAAGAGAAAGAAAAAAGATTGACACAAGAGAACAAAAAGATAGCTTTCTTTATTGGCTGGCATTTGTGGGTCTATGGGGATTAATATTTTTACCTCCATATTTTAGAGGCTTATTTTTTAATACTGAACAAAATACAGCATTAATATTTGCACTCATTGTTTTTAGCCTATGGTGGTTTGTTAAAGTAAAAGATGAAGGGGTGGATATTCTCAACAATCCACTAGACTGGTTTGTACTAGGTCTTTTATTAAGCTATATCATAGCTTATTTCGGAGCAGTTAACCAAAAACTTGCTATAGTAGAGATTATAAAGTACATGTTGTATTTTAATGTTTTCTGGCTTGCCAGCAGACTTGTTATTGATTACAAAAGTAGTGTTTCGCTGCTTAATGTAATTATCCTTAGTGCAGTTGGTGTAGCCTTGGCGGGTATTTTTAGTGCTATGGATTGGATCAGTATTAAGGACGGATTTGTGGATAATCGTATATATTCTACCTTGCAATACCCGAATACACTAGCAAGCTATCTTTTGGCAGTATCGATCTTAGCCCTAGGCTTATGGCAGAACTCAAAGAAGCATTATAAATATGGATATATAGTTTTAACATATATTATGATGGTTGTGTTTTTTGGGACTAACTCAAGGGGTGCGTTTTTACTATTACCAATTATGCTAGTTTTAACCTTGGCTAATCCATGGTTAAAATACAGGATTGAGGCATTTTTTTTCTGGGTATTTGTATTGCTTGGTTCTTTAATTGCAAATAATGGACTTATTCCTAATATTGTTGAGGATAAAATCGGACTTGCATGGCTTTGGTTTTTTATTGGTTTAGCTGTAGTAATCGTTGCTCAGCTTGGATTAAATATAATAAGAGAAAAGGGGATTATAAAGTCTGAATTACCCCAGGGTAAAATCTTATTAGTTGTCATGATAGTTTTAATAGCCATAAGCTTTTTAGGCTGGCAGTATGTTTTGCCAGAAGATATTACAAACAGGCTTGCAACAATATCTCTTGATGATAGTAGTTTAGGTTCAAGGGTGTATTGGCCCTTAGAGGCGTTCAAGATGGTTAAAGAAAGCCCTATCTTTGGCTTAGGGGGAGGAGCCTGGGAGGCATCCTATCACCACTTCCAGGGCTATTACTATCAAAGTACCCAGGTACACAATGACTTTGCTCAGACATTGATGCAGGTTGGTTATGTAGGTTTAACCTTTTTTGTAGGTCTTTGGTTTGCCATGTTATATATGGGCTTCAGGCTTTTAAAGGTTGTAGATGATAATCTAAAGAATATCCAATGGGCACTTATGGTAGGTGTCATATCTTTGGGAGCCCATGCCTTTATTGATTTTGACTTTTCCTTAAGTGCAGTTACCATAGTACTCTTTGTTCTCTTTGGAATAACGGCAGGTATATATAGTCAGCAGTATCCGAATAAAACATGGTTTAAAGGGGCTACAGTTCCTGTAGTTGTCCTGTCTGCAGTATTCATTATTTTGCAATTAGTTTTGCCCATTACTTTAGCTATCGCAAGCAGCAATGCTAGTAAGGGCTTAGAGGCATATCGCTCTGGCAACATGGAGGCTACTATCAACTATTTTGAAAAGGCAAGAACCTATGACCCATTTGCAGCGAGCTATAGAATAGATCTTGCTAATTTCTATCTAAGTCAAGGAGAAGAAGTGAAAGCAGAGGAGTATTTATTAGCAGCAGTTGAAAGAGATAAATATAATTCAGAAGTATATAAAAAGGCCTCTCAGATTTATTTTAATTTAGATAATATAGACAAAGCAGTTGAGTACATGGAGCTTTCCAGAGATAGCAATAGGTGGCACCAGGAAACATGGAATGATCTTGCCCAGATGTATTATTATGGAGCAATCATGTCAATGGAAAGTGGTGACTATGACTTAGCTGAAGCATACCTGAATAAGGCAAGTACTATCCCAGACCAAATATCAGCCAAAATGGGGTCATTGGGGGAATGGGAAAACAGCCTGTGGAGGAGTAATAGACTTAGAGCTTCAGCGGATATTTACCTATATGCTGGGATAGGAAATTACTTTACTGATAATCTTAAAATAGCTGAGGAGTATTTCAATGTAGCTGTCAAGAGCAATAATGAAGCATTATGGTGGCTTGCACTTCTAAAAGAAAGACAAGGCCAAAACCAAGAAATGGCTGAGCTTTATGAAAGGGCTCAAGCAGAGCACCCAGAATTTGAGAACAACTTCCATGCAATTAGCAACATGCAAGAAGCTTGGTGGAATAGGTAATATGAAATAGTTAAGATTTTTATTTTATAGACCTTATTCTGATACCTGTATTCTGAAAACTATATGAAATTCACTTTCCGAGGTGCGATGAATTGGTATTCACCAATAACTTTAGGGGAACCAAAAGAACTGGAGGTTTTGGAAAATGCAAAAAAAAATCTACCTCTCATCCCCACACATGAGTGATGAAGGTTATGAAATGCAATATGTACAAGAAGCGTTTGACACAAACTGGGTAGCACCACTAGGTCCGAATGTAAATGAATTTGAGAAAGAACTAGCATCTAAAGTTGGTTCAAAACATGCTGCAGCGCTAACTTCTGGAACTGGAGCAATCCATTTAGCCCTTAAATCTTTTGGTGTTGGTGAAGGGGATATCGTATTCTGTCCTACCCTTACTTTTTCTGCTACAGCCAATCCAATTATCTATCAAAATGCAACTCCTGTATTTATTGATAGCGATTACGAAACTTGGAATATGTGTCCTAAAGCATTAGAGGTAGCCTTCGAAAAGTATGGTGATAAAGTAAAGGCTGTTTTAGTTGTGCATTTATATGGTTTATCTGCGGATATGGATAAGATCATGGCAATTTGTGAGAAGTACAATGTGCCAGTAATTGAGGATGCAGCTGAATCTTTAGGTGCTTATTACAAAGGAAAACATACTGGAACCTTTGGTGAATTTGGTGTATTCAGTTTTAATGGAAATAAGATCATCACTACTTCTGGTGGAGGGATGCTAGTTTCTGATGATGAAGAAAAGATTAAGAAAGTTAGATTCTGGTCTACCCAATCCAGAGATGCAGCAAGGTACTATCAGCATAGCGAATTAGGGTTCAATTACCGTATGAGCAATGTCGTTGCTGGGATTGGTAGAGGTCAATTAAAAGTATTAGATCAGAGAGTGGCTAAGAAGAAATATATCTTTGAATATTATAAGCGAGAATTTGGTGGATTTGAAGGCGTTGAATTCATGCCAATCAATGACTGGAATGAGCCAAACTACTGGCTGAGTGTCATGACGTTGAATGGGAAAGTAAGACCTCTTGATATGATGGAAGCATTAGAGAAAGAGAATATCGAGTCAAGACCTATGTGGAAGCCGATGCACATGCAACCGTTCTTCGCTGAGTATAATTATATTGGTTCAGATGTAAGTGAAAAGCTCTTTGAGAATGGGGTGTGCTTGCCATCCGATACAAAGATGACGGATGGAGATCTTGAGAACATATGTGGGATTGTTAAGGGGTTGTGGGAGTAAATATGGATCGTAAAAGAGGTTTGTATGAAAGATTAATCAAAAGGCCCCAAGATTTCATCCTCTCCTTGGCAGCACTTATTGTATTAAGCCCAGTTTTGCTTATCGTAGCAACCCTGGTGAGAACAAAGCTTGGCCGTCCTATCATTTTTAAGCAAGAGCGACCAGGGTTCAAAGAGAAGATCTTCACTATGTATAAATTTAGAACTATGACAGATGTAAAAGACGAGAATGGTGAATTACTGCCTGATAGTGTAAGGTTAACGAGGTTTGGAAAACTTTTGAGAACTACAAGCTTAGATGAACTTCCCGAGTTATGGAACATAGTTCGAGGAGATATAGCCGTTGTGGGTCCCAGGCCTTTATTAGTTCAATACTTACCACTGTATAGCGATCACCAAAAACGAAGGCATGAAGTAAGACCAGGGCTTTCGGGTCTTGCGCAAGTAAGCGGAAGAAACGCTATTAGCTGGGAAGATAAGTTTAATCTGGATGTTGAGTATGTAGACAATGTTTCTTTTATTGGGGATTGGAAGATTATTTTCCTTACGATCAAAAAGGTTTTTGTTAGGGAAGGAATCAACTCAGATTCTGCAGCAACAATGGAACCTTTCAAAGGAAGAAGCTTAAATCATTAGAGAAATAACCAACCGAGAGGAAAGAGTGTAGCCATGAAAGAAAAACTTTTGATTATAGGTGCTAGTGGACATGGAAAAGTAGTCGCTGACATCGCAATAAAAATGGATAAATGGCAAAGCATAGCATTTCTAGACGATGATGATTCAATTAAGTCATGTATGGGGCTTAAAGTCATCGGTAAGTCTGATGATGCTTTTACATACCTAAAAGATGCAGCTATCTTTGTGGCTATCGGTAATAACGCTACAAGAGAGAAGACGCAAGAAAGGCTTAAAATAGAAGGTGCCTCTATGGCGACTCTAATACATCCAAGTGCAGTCATTGGAACCGATGTTGAGATCGGAACAGGAACAGCTATTATGGCAGGAGTTGTAATTAACAGTTCTACTCATATTGGAAAAGGCTGCATTGTAAACACGGGAGCGACTTTGGATCATGACAGTGTGATTGAAGATTATGTGCATATTTCCCCTGGGGCTAATCTGGCCGGTGCCGTATGTATAGGCAGAAGGTCCTGGCTCGGGATTGGAAGTATAGTAAGTAATAACTTAAACATCTGTAGTGAGTGTAAAGTGGGTGCAGGTGCTGTAGTGGTTAAGGATATTACTGAACCAGGGACATATGTTGGGGTTCCGGCGAGGAGAGTATAGCGGTATGAAGCAGAATGTTTGGATATGGAATCATTACGCAACTAATATGTATTTTGATAAGGCCGGAAGGCACTATTGGTTTGCAGAATACTTAATTAAATTGGGGTACAAACCTACAATTTTTTGTGCGTCAACTAATCATTTTTCTAATGAAAACATAGACACCAAAGGGGAGAAATATATTACTGAGCCAAAAAATGATATACCTTTTGTGTTTGTTAAAGCTCCCGACTATAAAGGGAATGGCAAGAAGCGTATTTTGAATATGATCGCTTTCTATAGAAATATTTTTGCGGTGGCAAGGGAATATGCAAAAACGCATGGTAAACCAGATGTTATTCTTGCCTCAAGTGTCCATCCATTGACTTTAGTAGCAGGGATCAAGTTTGCTAAGAAATTAGGCATTCCATGTATATGTGAAGTTAGAGATTTGTGGCCGGAAAGCATAGTGGCTTATGGATCATTAAAACGTAATAGTGTTATTGCTAGGGTACTCTATCAGGGCGAGAAATGGATTTATAAAAATGCGAATTCGATCATTATGACCTGGGAAGGCGGCAAAGAATATATCTCAGATCGAGGATGGGATAAGCAGATTGATCTTGAAAAAGTAAAACACATTAGTAATGGAGTTATTGTTGACTCTTTTGACCGGAATAGTGAAGAAAATAAGATAGTTGATCCAGACTTAGATAATCGAAATTATAAAAATATTATTTATGCTGGTTCAATAGGAAAAGTGAATAATTTAGGCCTTTTATTAGACGCGGCCAAAATAATCCAAGAAAAAGGGCATGCTCAAATTAGATTTTTATTATATGGATCCGGCGATGAATGTGAAGTGCTTGAGCGAAGGTGTAAGGATGAAGGAATCAATAATATAACTTTCAAAGGCCGGGTAGAAAAAAAGTTTATTCCATACGTATTGAAAAAGGCTTACGTAAATATACTTCATAATTCTAGTACTTCGCTAGATAAATACGGACAAAGTCAAAATAAATTTTTCGAGTATTTAGCTGCGGGTAAGTGCATAGTTCAGACGTATTCAACAGGTTATAGCATATGTGATAAATATAATTGTGGTATAAGTGCTCCAGTCCAAAGCGCAGAAGAAATAGCTAAGGCAGTTCTAAAAGCGTGTGAAGATGAAAAGGAAAATTTTCTAATGGGACAGAACGCAAGACGAGCTGCCTACGAATTTGACTTTAGTAAATTAACGAATAATCTGGTTGATCTAATTGAAAGCGTATAAACAAGGAGAGGTTATAATGAATCTATATGAAAAGTTAGTAAAAAAAGAAGAAAAAATTGCTATTATCGGCTTGGGTTACGTTGGTATGCCAATAGCAGTTGCATTTGCAAAGAAAGTGAACGTAATAGGCTTTGATCTGAATGAAAAGAAGATAGAATTATATAAATCAGGAATTGATCCTACTAATGAAGTAGGCAATGAGGAAATTAATAGAACTACAGTAGAATTTACAGCAGATGAAACTAAACTCAGAGAGGCTAAGTTTCACGTTGTAGCAGTTCCCACACCAATTAATTCTGATAAAACGCCAGACTTATCTCCGGTTGAAGGAGCGAGCTGTATTGTTGGTCGAAATCTAACCAAAGGATCTATTGTAGTTTATGAATCCACAGTATATCCAGGTGTTACCGAGGATATATGCGTACCAATTTTGGAGAAAGAATCAGGTTTAAAATGTGGTGTTGGTTTTAAGATTGGATATTCTCCTGAAAGAATAAATCCAGGTGATAAGGTAAATACACTCGAGAAGATAGTAAAAATTGTATCGGGAATGGATGCCGAAAGCCTCGAAGATATAACAAAAGTATATGAGTTGGTAATTGAAGCGGGTGTACATAGAGCTAATTCAATTAAAGTAGCAGAGGCTGCAAAAGTTGTAGAGAACAGCCAACGAGATATTAATATCGCTTTTATGAACGAGCTTGCAATGGTGTTTGATCGTATGGGAATTGATACAAAAGAGGTCATTGATGCAATGAACACAAAATGGAATGCGCTTAAGTTCTATCCAGGGCTTGTTGGAGGTCATTGTATTGGTGTTGATCCATACTATTTTGTATATGAAGCCGAAAAACTAGGTTATCACAGTCAGATTATATTATCAGGAAGGAAAATTAATGACGGAATGGGCAAGTTCGTAGCAGATGCTATTATCAAAAAGTTGATTTTAGCCAACAAAGTGGTCAAGCAGTCAAAAATTGTTATACTTGGAATGACATTTAAAGAAAACACCCCGGATACAAGAAACTCAAAAGTAATAGATATCATTGATAGTTTAAAGGAGTATGGCATCGATCCTATAGTTGTAGACCCAGAAGCTGATGCAGACGAAGCAAAGTGTGAATATGGTATTGATATAGTTGATATTAAAGAAGTTGAAAATGCTGATTGTTTAGTACTAGCTGTTGCTCATGATATATTTAAACAAATGAGTTGGGATGAAATAGATTCCTTATATGTCGATTTTGATAATGAAAATAAAGTGCTTATTGATGTCAGAAGTATATTAGATAGAAAAGAGATTGAAGAAAAAGGCTATAGTTACTGGAGATTATAGGAAATTAAAGCCGTGAAGAGGAGACAAGCATGAAGATACTGCATATCATTTCATATTATAGTGGGAGTACATTTTACAAAAATTTATTCGACAAACAAATTGATAGTGGCCTTGATATTGATGTCTTTGTGCCTGTATCATAATCCTATAAACAAACTGATATCAATCTTGGGAAGTATACAAATATAAGAAAAAATCATGGAAAGTACGACAGATTGATATTTCATTTAAAACACATTAAGATTTTTAAAGACGCTGTAAGACAATATAGAATTAATGATTATTCGGTTGTTCATGCGCATTCATTATTTTCTAATGGATATATTGCCCTAAATTTGAAACGAAAATTTGGGAAACCGTACATCGTTGCTGTTAGGAATACAGATGTAAACATATTCTTCAAGTATATGATTCATTTAAGAAGGCTAGGAGTTCAAATACTAGAAAATGCAGACAGGATAATCTTTTTGTCAAAAGCATATAGAGACAAAGTCATGAAGATGCTAATGATACGGTAGATGTCCTAAAAAAGTCGGTAGCCATTTTCGTAAAACCATAGGAGCAGCTACAGTTAGTAAGAAATATGAGTTTATCAAAGCTCATGCATCCAGGCATTCTGTGGAGAAAATGTGCAATCTTTTAAAAGTATCCCGGAGCGGTTACTACGACTGGATAGATAGGCCCCTATCTAATAGAGATAAAAAACACAAGAAAATCCTTGGTATCATTAAGCAAACACATATCAAGCACCCAGTATGGGGAGTAGACCCTATCTGTACCGAAGTAAAAGAAGCTATACCATGTAGCCGTGGGGCAGTATATCGATTAATGAAAGGAAACGGCATCAAATCAAAGCGTAAAGCTAAATGGAAAGCAACTACCAACAGCAAGCATAATTTACCAGTAGCTCCAAACCTATTGGAACAAGACTTTAATGCAGACCTACCTAATACTGTATGGGTAGGAGATATCACATATAATTGGACTGAAGAGGGATGGCTATATACAGCCATAGTAAAAGATCTATGCACTAAAGATGTAGTAGGCTATGCCATAGGATATAGAATAACCAAAGAGCTCGTAATAAACGCTATGAAAATGGCACTTAGAAGAGAAACCCCTAAATTAGGACTAATATTTCACTCTGATAGAGGTAGCCAATACTGTTCTAATGATTTCAAGAGCCTTCTAAAAAATAACCATATAAGGCAAAGTATGAGTCGTAAGGGCAATCCTTATGATAATGCTCCAGCAGAGAATTTCTTTAGCTGTTTAAAATGTGAATGTACCAGTTTTTATTATTTTAAAAACAGAGATGAAGCTAAACAGGTTATCTTTGAATATATTTAGGTCTATTATAACAGACAGAGACGGCATGCAGCATTAGGCTGGATTACGCCGGCAGCATATAAGAAAATCTTTACTGAAGATCTTGTAGCATAAAAATACATTGGAAGATTTGCCTAATTATAAGGGAACTTAAATTTTTTGTGATGTCAAGGGCGCATTTCCCCTTAGTATTGCTTGAAATTTAAGTATAATATCCAAAGCAAATTTCCAAACCATAGAAAATGTGAGCTATTAGGGTTAAATAAGTAAAACCTAATGTAATGCTAAGGTATGCTCACGAAACGGTGTCCAGAAAATGGAGAATGCCTCAATTTTTTATGTTGACTTTTTTAGTACAGACCGTTTTTTATATTTTAGCACTTATGAAATTAATATTTGGATTTACCAATAAATTATTTTATTATCCTTACTATTACTGTATGACTTTAATCGCACAAATAGTTGGCACTTATAATCAATTAACGGGTAAATCTAAGCCCTTTTGGGAAAAAGCGGAGAGTACGAGATAAATTTGAGAAAAGGAAATGATGACGAATGGGTAGGTTTCTATTATGAAGGTATTAAATATTAACTCATATTATTATAGTTCTACTGTTCATAAACAATTGCAGCGATCTTTACTAGAACAGCAATTAGATGTATTTACTTATGTTCCGGTATCAAGGGGATATGTTGCAAGAGAAGAATGTCAATATGAAAATGATGAACATGTAAAAAAAGTTGAATGTTATAATGAAGTTGACAGATATGTATTCCATGTTAAACATATAAAAATACTTAAAAATATCACAAAAAAGATTGATGTAAATAAATACGGCTGTTTACATGCACACTCTTTGTTTTCAAATGGTTATATTGCAATGAAAATAAAAGAGAAATACGGAATTCCATATATAGTTGCAGTTAGAGATACAGATGTTAATACATTTTTTGAAAAGATGATTCACTTAAGGAGTTTGGGCAATAAAATATTAAAGCAAGCTGATGGAATTGTATTTTTATCAAGCTCATATAGAGATAAAGTAATTAATAAATATGTAAAAGACAAGTATAAAAACACAGTATTGTTAAAATCACATGTTATACCTAATGGAATTAGTAAATTTTGGTTAGAAAATATAAGTTCTTTAAGAATTATAGAATCAAAAGTAAAAATCAGGCTGTTACATGTAGGTGCAGTAAGTAAGCGGAAAAATGTTTTAGCAACAATTAAGGCAATACAAATCCTTAGAAAAAAAGGCTATGATATCCGTTTTACTGTAGTCGGTAAAATAGCTGACAAAGAAATCTATGAAGAAATTATTGCATACGATTTTGTAAAATATGTTTCTCCTATTCCAAAAGAAAAGCTCCTTAAAATATATCGAGAAAATAATATCTTTATCATGCCGTCAATAACTGAAACATTTGGCTTGGTCTATCCTGAAGCAATGAGTCAAGGGTTGCCTGTTATTTATACTAGAGGACAAGGATTTGATGGGCGGTTTGAAGAAGGTGAAGTAGGCTATAATGTAGATTGTTTTAATTATGAAGAAATTGCAGGTAGAATCCAAGATATTATAATTAATTATGATAATATATCTAACAATTGCATTAAAAATGCACATAAATTTGATTGGACTAAAATATCACAGGAGTATATCAATCTATATTCTCAAATTGTATGATGGTTTAGATCTAAATTTATAATAGGAATTATGTATTAAGTATGAAGTATACTATAATCTAATATAAATGAGGTTAAGTATGTACACATTATTTATAACAAGAGGTATCCAACAAATATATATAAAACAAATTGCATATTCGAATTTGATCAGGCCAAAGCACTAAGAGAACAAGGTCATAAAGTAGTTTACGCAGTTATTGATTTACGTTCATTTCGCAGGTGGAGAAAATGGGGTATAGTTAAAGAAAAAAATGATGGGGTATATATCTATTCTCTAAATATTTCTTTAGGTAGAGTGCCTAAAAGAATACTTAGGATATTTAGCGACTTAGTTTTAAATATATTATTCAAAGTAATAGTTAAAGAACAAGGAAAACCTGATGTATTACATGCTCATTTTACTAGATCTGCATATTCTGCATCTAAACTGAAGGATAAAACCGGAATACCCCTAGTCATAACAGAACATTCATCTCAAATTAACAAGGAAATTATAAGTGAGGAATTGCATAAAATGGCAAAAATAGTTTATAAAAATGCAGATTCTTTAATTGTGGTTAGTCCATCTTTAGGAGACGTAATAAAGAAAAAGTTTAATATTAGTTCTACGTACATACCTAATATAGTGGATTTAAAAATATTTCATTATGAGGATAAACATACAAATAATATATTTAATTTTGTTTCTACAGGAAATTTAATTGATATAAAAAGAATGGATCTAACAATAGAAGCATTTTACAAGGCTTTTAATAAAAATCCAAATGTAACATTAACTATATTTGGACAAGGCCCTAAACGAAAAATGTTAGAAGAATTAATAAGTAAGTATAATTTAATTTTCAGGTGAGATTAATGGGACTATGTTCAAGGGAGCAAATATCAAAAAAATTAAAGGAAAGCGACTGTTTTGTATTAGCATCTCAGTCCGAAACATTTGGCCGTGGCTTATATAGAAACAATGGCTATGGGAGTTCCAGTTATAGCTACTAAATGTGGAGGACCAGAAATATTTATTAATGATAAAAATGGTTTATTAATTGAAGTGGATGATAAAAATGAATTAATAGAAGCTATGAGATATATGTACAACAATGTAGATGACAGGAAGAGCATAGCGACAGAAATAAAAGAAAAGTTTTCATCAGAAGCTGTTGCTAAAAAAATAATTATGGAATATAGGAGAATTTTATGATAGGTAGGCATAATTATGAAAAACATTCATCCAATAACCTGTGGATGATTTATATAATAATCTTTTCAGTAATATTAATTCCTGATATTAGAATTACTAGCATACCAGCATTTAGAGTAGAACAAATTGTAGTAGTTATTTATGCAATTTTTTTGTACATGAAACTAATGTTAAGAAAGAAAACTGGAATAAATAGACAAAATATAAAGTTTCCAGTTCTATATCTATGTTTCTCTTTTTTTATAATTATTTCCATAGTGGTGGGTTCGGTTAAGGGAGTAAAGGTTATACCTAGGGATTACTTTGAGTTATATAAAATTTTTATTTATCTTGGAATTTATTTAATTACTTTATTGACATTTAAAAATGAAAAAGATAAGCTTAAAGTTTTAAAATTTACAATTTTTATTTTATTAATATCTGTGGCAATTGCGACTCAACAATACTTTAATTTATTTAATCTAAATGAAAAATACGTTCAAATAATAGCACCTACCCAATTTAGAACTTTAGTTAATAATTATCCTTTTCCAAGAGTAATTGGCATGACATCTAATCCTAATGAATATGCAGTTATGCCAGGAATAGGGGCTGTATTGTCTTGGGGTTTATATTTAAATACCAAAGAGAAAAAGAATATCTTATATATGATGGTGTTTATTGTTGGAGTACTTATGACCCTATCTAGAAGTGGATTTCTTTTTATGAGTGTTGGTATAATAATGTTTACCTTTTTATATGTATTTAAATCTAATATAAGTAATTTTCTTCAAGGAAATGTTGATTTAAAAGTAGTAAAAGTTGTTATCTTTTCCGTTGTATTTTTAATAATTATCGGCATTATAATATTCAACTTCCTGCCCCAAGAGCTTACTTGGAGACTTATGAGGGGGATTAATATAGGAGCAGATTCAAGTTTTCAAGCAAGACTCTCAAATTGGGAAGAACATATTGTACGCTTCAAAAGTAGTCCAATATTTGGGCTAGGACCTGCTAAGTCAATTGAATATGAACACTCAGTAGATAATGAGTGGTTGCTATTTTTAAAAAGATATGGAATTATAGGTACGATTTATATTGTTTTCATTTTTATATTTCCCGTTATTAAAAGTAAAGGTAATTCTTTTAAATATCTATATTTTTCCATATTAACTGGAAGTGCAGTATATATGATACCAGCTATTATTTACAATTGTTTTCAAATTATGCCTTTAATAATGATTTTGGCAGCTTTAATACCTGATAATAAAATCACCAAGAAAATATAATTCAAATACTAAAATATTTTAATATATAGAAACAATATTATATCTATGAGGGGAATAAGAATGAGGATACTTTTAATTACAACACTATATCCTGGGTATGTAAATCAATCTAATATACAAGCCACACATGCCGTACATAATTTTGCAAAGGAATGGGTTAAAAAAAATGAATTAAAAGTAATAAGACTATGGCCATATTACCCTAATATATTTAAATGTTTAAAAAAAACAAAGATAATGAATCAGTTTGCGTATGAAGAAAGTTTTATTTTAGATAATGTCAATATTTACAGAGTACCTATACCTAAAATTCCTAAAATAAGTTATCGGAATAAAGATATAAGACTCGTCTCAAAGAAAATCATAAAAACAATAAATAACGAGGGTAACCCAGATATAATAATATGTGATATGTTAAATCCATCGATTTATATAGGGGAATTAGTTGCAAGGGCATGTCATAGTGTTTTATTAGCAAGCTTACACAATTCTGATATAGTTTATCTATCTAAGAATAAAAATTATAAAAGATTTATAAATACTGATCAAAATGTAGATAAAATAGTTTTTAGATCAAAAAAAATCAAAGAAAACTTTTTAAAATTATATGGTGGAAATAAAAATGAAAAAGATTACTATAAGATATTATTTGGAATTAATAAAACAGATATTATAAATAGTAATAAGTTAGAAAGAAAAATTGCAAATCCTAATAAAATTATTATTATTGCATCTAGTTTGAAAAAATTAAAAAAAGTAGATGTACTAATAAATGCATTTGTACGAATAAAAGACAAAAAAGGTTATATACTGAAAATTATAGGAGATGGACCTGAACGGATAAGGCTAGAAAAGCAAGTTAAAGCACTAGGGAGTGAAGATTATATTTATTTTGAAGGTGAAAAAACTAGGGATGAAACACTAGCGTTAATGGAAGAAGCAGATATATTTGCAATGGTCAGTTCACCCGAAACATTTGGATTAGTCTATGTAGAAGCCATGGCAAAAGGATGTATAACCATAGGCTCTAAGGGTGAGGGAATTGATGGAGTTATAATTGATGATGAAAATGGTTTTTTGTGTGTTCCAGATGACGTAGAGAATTTAAAAGTAAATTTAGAAAAAGCAATTACGCTAAACATAAAAGATAAAAAAAGAATCATATATAATGCAATAGATACTGCAAGTGCCTTAAATCATGAAGATTTAGCAGCCAAATTTTTAGAAAGAATCAAAAAATATGGATAATAATGGCGTTAATTATAAAAAATTCAGAGAATAACAGGAGCAGAGCTATGAGGAAAATTGCAATATTAACATTGAATGGTTATTTTAATTATGGCAATAGATTGCAAAATTATGCAATGCAAGAAGTGCTAGAAAATTTGGGGTTTTATTGTGAGACAATTATTAATGATAGAGCAAAAGGTGGGGCAAGCCTAGCAAAAAGAATTAATAATCTAAGAAAGAATAGTATTAAAGATATATATATTAAAACTTACTATAGAATTTGGAGAAATATAAGAAAAGATACTATTGCAAAAAGAACTGAAGAATTTAAAAGCTTTACTTTAAACTACATAAAAGAAACTGACTATGCTATTTCTAAAAGTGATATTTCAGGAAACTTATCTGAACGATATGATTATTTTGTTACCGGGAGTGATCAGGTTTGGAATCCACAAAATCTTCATGGTTCCTCTATTTATTTTCTAACCTTCGCAGAAAAACATAAAAGAATAGCCTATGCACCAAGTTTTGGTGTGTCTGAAATTAAACCGGAATATATAGAAAACTACAAAAAATGCCTTTCTGGTATGCATAAGTTATCTGTTAGGGAAGATGATGGTGCTAAGATAATAAAGAAACTAACTGGAAGGCAGGCACCAGTATTAGTTGATCCAACATTACTCCTTACCAAGGATAAATGGCTGTCTATTGCTAAAGAAGCTGGTAACAAGCCCAAGGGTAAATATTTATTAACCTATTTCTTAGGTGGTATACCAGATAATTATAAAAGACAAATCAAAAATATTGTTAAAGAAAATAAGTTGGAAGAAATTAACTTGGGGGATATTAGAGAAAAGGAAACTTATAGGACAGGTCCTAGTGAATTTATAGGTTATATTAATGACTGTAGTATATTTTGTACAGATTCATTTCATGGAGCAGTTTTTTCAATACTTTTAGAAAAGCCTTTTATAGTGTTTGAAAGGATAGGTTCTACTTCAATGTATTCTAGAATTGATACACTTTTAAATAAATTCAAATTGAATTCTAGGAAAGTTGAGAACATGTCATGGGGAGATGATGTATTCAAAATTGATTTTTCTCATGTATCTCAGATATTAGATGTCGAAAGAAAAAAGGCACTAGACTATTTAAAAAAGTCTTTGGAGACTAAGGATGCGAATTAGACCATGAAAGTAAATCAACTAAAGGCCGGAGCTGCCTTATCATATATGTCTATGGGTTTAGGATATATTGTTTCCATAATTTATACCCCCCTAATGTTAAGGTTGTTGGGACAAAGTGAATATGGTCTTTATAATCTAGTTGCATCTGTTGTCGCTTATTTAGGCGTATTAAACTTTGGGTTTGGCAGTGCTTATATGCGGTACTATTCAAGGTATAAAGTTCAAGAAGATAGAGAAAAAATTACTACTTTGAACGGTATGTTTTTAATTATTTTTTCTGTAATAGGATTGATAGCCGTAATTTCTGGAACGATATTAGCAATTAATACTGAAACAATATTTGGTTCCGAGTTGACAAGTGTAGAATTATCTAGAGCAAAAATATTGATGCTGATTCTTGTAATTAATTTAGCAATATCTTTTCCTAACATAGTCTTTACCTCACATATAACAGCAAATGAAAAATTTGTGTTTCAAAAACTAGTTCAAATGATAAAAACAGTAGCTAATCCTTTCGTTGTCTTACCTTTACTAATTCTAGGATATGGCTCAGTAGGGATGGTTGTTGCAACTACATTTCTAAATATTACGATTGAGATAGCTAACGCAATCTATTGTATTAAAAAACTTAAAATGAGATTTTCTTTTAGTGACTTTGATTTAAGGCTGATGAAAGAAATGACTGTGTTTTCTTCATTTATTTTTATAAACTTATTAATAGATCAAATTAACTGGAATGTAGACAAGTTTATTTTAGGAAGATTTTATGGAACAGTTTCTGTGGCAGTATATGGATTGGCATCACAATTGAACACTTATTATTTATCAATAGCTACGGCGATATCAAGTGTGTTTATTCCTAGGGTGCATAGATTAGTGGCAAACTCTGTAAATAATGATGATTTAACAAAATTGTTTACGAAGATTGGAAGAGTTCAGTTTATCCTGCTTTCCTTAATTTCAAGTGGCTTAGTTTTCTTTGGAAGACCTTTTATTAATTTGTGGGCAGGTAATAATTATGACAATTCATATCCAATAGTATTATTACTTGTAATTCCTGTCACTATTCCACTTATTCAAAATATAGGCATAGAAATACAACGCGCACAAAACATACATAAATTTAGGTCTTGGGTATACTTTTTTATTGCTTTAGCAAATTTAGGCATAACTATTCCACTATCAAAAATGTTCGGTGGAGTTGGTGCGGCAATTGGTACAGCTGTAGCACTTATAATTGGAAATGGACTTATTATGAATTGGTATTACCATAACAAGGTAGGATTAGATATGAAATTCTTTTGGAAAAAGATACTTAGTTTTGTCCCTGCTTTAGTAATACCAGTATTAGTAGGTATTATGATAAATAGATTTATTGATTTATACAAATTAGTTAATTTTTTAGGGTTTGGAATAGTTTATGTTATAGTTTTTAGCATTTCAATGTGGCTTATTGGAATGAATCAATCTGAGAAAGACTTGATAGGAAATCCAATAAAAAGACTAGTAATAAGAAAATAATCTAATGAATTATCGATTGGTGGTATTAATATGATAGATAAGAAAATAGAAAATAAAAAAGATTGTATGGGATGTCATGCATGTATGAGTATATGCCCTAAAAGTTGTATTTCTATGGAGTCAGATCAAGAAGGGTTTTTATATCCAATAGTTGATTATAATTTATGTATTAACTGTAATAGATGTATAGATGTATGTCCAATAATCAATAAAGCAGAAGTAGACAATAATCCGACTGCGTATTCTTGTATTAATAATAATGAAACGATTAGGTTGGATAGCTCTTCAGGCGGAATATTTTCATTGATTGCAGAAATAATGATTGATCAATGTGGAGTTGTTTTTGGCGCGAGCTTTAATGATAAATGTGAATTAGAACATGAATTTTCTGAAACAAAAGAAGAGCTTAGTAAGCTTAGAGGATCTAAATATTTACAAAGTAAGATCGGCAATTCATATAATCAAGCTAAAGAATTTTTAGATGCAGGACGAAAGGTTTTGTTTGCGGGTACGCCTTGTCAGATAGCAGGATTGAAGTCTTATCTTGGGAAAATATATGATAATCTAGTAACTATAGATATAATTTGTCATGGAGTACCTTCGCCAAAAGTATGGAGAAAGTATGTAGAATATCGTGAAACTGAAGCGGGTTCACAAACACAAAGAATCGCTTTCAGGCGAAAGGATGAAGGCTGGAAGCGATACTCTGTATCATTCTTATTCAAGAACAATACAGAGTATCGTCAAAATTTACGTAAAGATTTATATATGAGGGCATTTTTGAAAGATGTTTGTGTAAGACCTTCTTGCCATGAGTGTGAATTTAAGGGACTGAATCGTCAGAGTGATATTACACTTGCAGATTTTTGGGGAATTCAAAATATATTGCCTGAAATGGATGACGATAAGGGAACCTCATTGGTATTTGTTAATAGTCAAACTGGTCAAGCCTTATTTGAAGAAATAAAGGATGGTATGTTATATCAAGAAGTGGATAGTAATGAAGCTGTTAAATATAACTCTGCAGCGATTAAATCCCCTATACCTAATACAAACCGGGATAATTTTTTGAAAAATTTAGATTCATTATCATTTGATGGATTAGTAAAAATGTACTGTGCTGATAAGTTATCAATAACAGTTAAAAGAAAATTTAGATCAATTGTAAAAAAGCTAGCAACTAAATTAGGCTTAGTGAAAGTGATTAAAGAATTGATAAGATAGAGTTTTTACGATAAAAGTAAGGAGCACTTAAGCCTGAAATAGTTAACTAGGGTACCTGCAAATTAAAAGGGCATAGCAAATAAGCCATCAGTTAATGACTTAAAAAGACCTTGATTAACCAGAAATCAAGACGCAGCCATAATACGGTAACCTTGATTTTTTGCCAATAGTAATGCTTGCTCTACCGTGATTTCACGGTTTACTGGAAGAACATCGGATTGTCTATACAAATCAGCATTGTACGGTTCCTTCTTTTTGAGGATATTGTAAATAGCCGTAAGTAGCATTCTTGCAATAGCAATAATTGCCTTTTTATGACCACGACGCGTTTTAATTCTTAAGTAGCGGTTACGGATTTCAGGATGCTTATCGCTTTTAACTACAGCGGTAGCACACTGTACCAGAAGCGGCTTAATGTAACAACCGGCCCTTGAAATCCTTACTGACTTTTTCTTTCCGGCACTTTCGTTATTGGTAGGTGTAAGCCCTGCCCAGGAGCATAGATGCTTAGCTGTCGGGAACACGTCCATATTGACGCCTATTTCAGAGATTACTGTTATAGCTGAAAAGATGTTTTTAAAGGACGGAACAGTTAATATCAGATTAATTTCTTCAGAGTAGGGCGCGGAAAGAATAAGAATAATTCTTTCAAGATCATCTTTACGAGACTTAAGATCTTCGTAGTGTTGTTTGATAACTTTAATTTTTTCAGCTTGTTCAGGCGTGATAAAACCATCGATGGCAAGCTCGAGTTCTGGTAGTTTATCTTTCATAGAACCGTGAATGAGAGGTTCTATGTCAAAACTTTTATCCAAAGGATTTAGCAAAATTCTTTCAATAATGTTCATGGAACTTTTGCCAAAAGTATCAGAAACAACGTTAGCAAGCTGAATATTGGAAACGGTTAAAGAGTTTTGAAGACGGTTTTTCTCGCTTGACATAAAGTTAGTCAGTTTAAAACGGTATCGCATAAGGTCACGAAGCTGCCTGATAGCAAGAGGAGGCATAAAGCTTCCAGCTATAAGGTCATGCTTGAATAGATCGGCAATCCATTTAGCGTCTTTTTTGTCAGTTTTCTTGCCACGGATTGCCTTGACATATTTGGGATGTGCCAGAGTTATGTTACAGGAATCTTCAAGAACATTAAATACTGGAATCCAGTACTTTCCGGTAGATTCCATACAAACATCCTTACAGTTATTCTCACAAAGCCACTGTGACAGCTCTTTCAGCCCTTTTGTATAGGTAGAAAAGCGATGGCGTTTGTAGGTAGTAACACCTTTGTTGGTAGATGCAATACAAGCAACAACAAAAGTTTTGTGGACATCAACTCCACAACAGATTGGGTAAATAATTTTTAAAGCCATAGGTAAAACCCCTTTCAAAGAATTACAGGAATAGACAGCATTGACTGATTGCCCAGCAATAAATGAGTAATGTTTATACAAAGATAAGTCTGCGTGCTCTTATGTCACACTTATTTGTGCTTGGAAAGGCAATCTACACATATAAACATGCGGTCCATCCAAATTGGAGTAGCCCACTCACCTCCCCGTGATTTGTAGTTAACTGTTATCCCTATGGCTATAGAATAATAGAATGAGTAGCTCGAAGCCAAGACATTTCATTACGTTTTGTGCCTTGAGCGAAGCGAAAGGAATGGTTATAAACATGAAAAATACTAATATCAGGTGCAGCCGGCTTCATAGGTTTCCACCTTTAAAAAAATTACTAGATCAATCCTATCAAGTAATTGGGATTGATAACTTAAACGACTATTATGATCCAAGTCTTAAGCAGTCTAGACTAGACTGACTAAAACAACACGACAACCTTGAGTTTCATAAAGTAGATTTAAAAAATAAAGCTGAAGTCGACAGCATATTCACCCAATAGAATCCAACTCAAGTCATAAATTTAGCGGCTCAAGCAGGAGTGAGGTACTCTATTGAGAATCTCTATGCTTATGTGGGTTCTAACCTAATTGGATTTATGAATATCCTTGAAGCATGCAGAAACTACCTAGTAAAGCATCTACTTTATGCTTCATCAAGCTCTGTCTATGGTGGTAATAAGGTAGCACCCATTTTCTACAAATCAAAATGTGGATCATCCAGTATCTCTCTACGCTGTTACGAAAAAGTCAAATAAGCTGATGGCCCATACATATAGCCATCTTTATCGTATCCCAACAACTGGTCTTAGATTCTTCACAGTTTATGGACCTTATAGTAGACCGGATATGGCTTACTTATCATTCACGAAAGACATCTTAGCAGGCAAGCCTATCAAAGTCTTCAATCACGGAAAGATGGAAAGAGACTTCACTTTTATTGATGACATTGTAGAAGGCATCGTGAAGCTTATTGATAAGGCACCAGTTACCAATAAGGACTGGTGATGAAAGTGTGGATGACTTAAGTACAAGCTTTGCACCTTACAAGATTTACAACATCGGAAACAATAATCCAGTAAGGCTTATGAGATTCATCAATGCTTTAGAAAAGGCTCTTGGTAAAGAGGCAGAGAAGGTTTATATGGACATCCAGCCAGGAGATGTAATGAGAACCTATGCTGATGTATCTGATCTTGAAAAGGATATTAACTTTAAACCATCTACTAGTATTGAAGAGGGTCTATTGAAGTTTGTAGAGTGGTATAAGGATTGTAAGTTACAATGCTACAAATAGATGCAATTAATTAAACGAATTAGATATAATTTAATAACAAATAAGTACAAGGGGGTATGCTCAAAATGAAAATAGCAATAGCAGGAACAGGCTATGTGGGGTTATCAAATGCAGTACTTTTAGCCCAACATAATGAAGTAATCGCTTTGGATATAATCCAAGAAAAAGTAGACATGATTAACAATAGAAAGTCTCCAATTGCAGATGCAGAGATTGAGGAGTTTTTAGCCACAAAAGAATTAAACTTAACTGCATCAACAGACAATTATGAAGCTTTCAAAGATGCAGAGTATATTATCATCTCTACACCTACCAATTATGACCCAGAGAAGAACTACTTTAATACTAAAACGGTTGAATCTGTGATTGCCAATGTCCTATCCATCAATTCTGATGCGGTAATGATTATTAAGTCGACAGTACCTGTAGGCTTTACGATAGAAGTAAGAGAGAAGTTTAATACAGAGAACATAATCTTCTCACCAGAATTTTTAAGAGAAGGTAAGGCCTTATATGATAATTTATTTCCTTCACGAATTATAGTAGGTGAGCAGTCAGAAAGAGCTAAGAAGTTTGCTGATCTTTTAGCAGAGGGTGCTCTAAAAGAAGATATTGATGTTTTGTTTACCAATTCAACAGAAGCAGAAGCGATCAAATTATTTGCCAACACCTATCTTGCCATGAGAGTAGCCTTCTTTAATGAACTGGATTCATATGCAGAAATTAGAGGATTAGATACCCAACAAATTATTGAAGGTGTATGCCTCGACCCACGAATAGGTGGTCACTACAATAACCCCTCTTTCGGTTATGGAGGTTACTGTCTTCCGAAAGATACCAAACAACTTCTTGCCAATTATGCTGATGTTCCAAATAATATTATGGCAGCAATCGTTGATTCTAATAGGACAAGAAAAGACCATATTGCTCATAGGATAATAGCAAAGAAGCCTAAGAAAGTAGGTATCTATAGACTTACTATGAAAATGGATTCTGATAACTTTAGACAGTCAGCTATTCAAGGAGTTATGAAGAGGATTAAAGCTAAGGGTATCGAAGTAGTAGTATATGAGCCTGCGCTTGAGGAAGATGAATTCTATAATTCTAGAGTAATTAAAGACTTTGATGAGTTTAAGAAAATGTCAGATGTTATTGTGGCAAATAGATTATCAGATGATATTAAAGATGTTGCAGATAAGGTGTATACTAGAGATATATTTAGTAGGGATTAGGAGGAACCAACCAATGCAAGTACGTAAGGCAATTATACCAGCAGCAGGATTAGGGACACGATTTTTACCGGCTACAAAGGCCCAACCTAAAGAGATGCTACCAATAGTGGACAAGCCTACTCTTCAATTTATCATCGAAGAAGCTGTGGCTTCTGGAATAGAAGAAATCCTGATTATTACTGGAAGAAATAAGACATCGATTGAAAATCATTTTGATAGGTCTATAGAGTTAGAACTTGAACTTGAGAAAAAAGGAAAAATGGACTTACTTGAAGAAGTAAGGAAAATTTCAGACATGGTAAATATTCACTATATAAGGCAAAAAGAGGCTAAGGGTCTAGGACATGCTATTTACTGTGCTAAGAGCTTTATAGGAAATGAGCCCTTTGCAGTACTCTTAGGTGATGATATTGTGGATGGAGAGCCACCTTGCTTAAAGCAAATGATTGAGATGTATGAACAGTATAAAGTAACTATTCTAGGTGTCCAGGAAGTGCCCACAGAAGATGTAAATAAATATGGAATAGTAAAAGGGCACCAGATAGAGGATAGGGTATATAAGGTAAAAGACCTAGTTGAAAAGCCTTCTGTAGAAGAAGCCCCCTCAAACATTGCTATTTTAGGTAGATATATTATTAATTCTAAAATATTTGGCATTCTTGAAAATACTAAACCAGGAAAGGGTGGAGAGATTCAGCTTACCGATGCATTAATGGAGTTAGCAGGGGAAGAGGCCATGTACGCTTATAAATTTAAAGGCAAAAGATACGATGTAGGAGACAAACTTGGTTTTTTACAAGCTACTGTGGAATTTGCATTAAAAAGAAATGAGCTGAGAGAAGATTTTCTTAAATACTTAACGGGGATCGTTGAAAAGGAGACTAAAGCAGCGATAGTTGACGAGGTTGCAGTAGGTAAGGAAAAGAGCTGAGTGTGTATTTTAGGCCCATCACTTAAATGTGGTGGGCTTTTTAAATTTGCACCTAGGGTGTCAATTGTGCAAATTGTCAAAAAATACTGTAAATGTCTTGGCGTTATCTATGCAATATGCCGAAGGAAAAATTGCTGGTGATAAGTAATATTATTAACAATGGAATTATTAATAATATGGAGGATATACAGGAGGGGATTCAATGAATCTTTTAGATAGATTAAATAAAGCAGTTAATCATGAAGAAGTTTATCCAGTACCTGTAGCATTATGGGATGTTGCTCCTTGGATGCCAAGTATGATGGGAGTAAATTGCAAGGAATACTATCAGGATCCAGATATCAAGCTGGATGTATTAACTAAATTGCAAGAGACTTTTCCTGAAGCTATCTTGTTCCCTGGGATTTTTCCTGACTATGGGGTTGTAGTTGAAGCGTCGGCCTTCGGTGCAGATATACAATGGATGGAAGATGATGCTCCCTATGCACATGGATGCTTACATGAGATTAATGATGTATTAAAGCTAAAGCAGATAGATCCATCTACCGATGGACTGATGCCCAAAGTATTAGAGGAATGGACTTACTTAAGGAAAAATGCTCAACCAAATCTAATCAAAGACTATGGCTACTTCGAAGGGCATGCCTTTACTATTGGACCTATCGAAACTGCTGCCATGTTAAGAGGATATGACAAGTTTTTTATAGATTTTTTCATTAATACTGAGATGGTTCATAGACTTTTGGATATAGTAACAGAAGGAATAATTACTTGGATAAAAGCTCAAGAAAAAGTTAATGGTCAGCTCAATAGGTTATTTATTGTTGACCATGTAGGTACTCAACTTTCGCCTAGTCACTTTGATGAGTTTTTTAAGCCTTATTTAAAAAGGATATTCCAGGAGTTTAGTTATCCACAATACAGGCTTTGGCATAATGAAGGACGATCCAGCCATGTGTATAATAAATTGCCTGACATGGGATTTAATATATATAATTTTGGGGCAGATCCAGTAGCTGATATAAAAAAAGAACTGGGTGATAAAATTTGTTTAATGGGTAATCTTGATCCCGTTAAAGTAGTTCAAAAGAAAACACCCATTGAAATTTATAATGTAGCAACCAAGGCATTGGAGCAGGGAGCAGCTGGAGGAGGATTTCTATTATCTGGTGGAGGAGGGTTAGCGCCTGGAACAACAATAGAAAACGTAAGAGCCATTGTTGATGCAGCAGATACTTTTAATAAAAAATAATTACAAACAAGGGGAGGAATTAAATTGAAAAGACAATCGTTTAAGATGTTTGCACTAGTTTTGCTTCTTAGTTTAGGAACAGTTTTAACCTTTGGATGTGCTGATACTGATGGTAATAATGGTCCTGTTGAGGAGACCAAGGTAACCTTAAGCTATGGAGGTATCCAATCAACTGAGGATGCGACTACCAAGGCAATGCACAAAATGGCGGAATTAGTTGCAGAAAAAAGTGGTGGATCATTAGAAATAGAAGTTTACCCTGCTTCCCAGTTGGGAGATGCCATTAGTCAGATGGAAGGAGTTATGATGGGTTCTCAAGATATGTTCATTGATGCAGCTTCATTTATAGCCCAGTTTGTACCTGATAAGCAGGTGGACAGTTTGTTTTTTGCATTTTCTGATGAAGAACACTTTAAAACCTATCTGAATGACGAACTAATGGCTAAAGTTGAAGAAGAGTTTTTGCAAGAAAGAAACGTTAGAGTAATAGATCAAGGTTATTTGAGAGCACCTCGTGTAATGGTTTCTAAGAGTCCAATCAATTCACTAGAAGATATGAGTGGATTGAAAATGAGAGTACCAGAGATTAGAACTTATCTTGAATCTGTTAGTGCACTAGGAGCCAATCCGACACAGATTGCGTGGGGTGAAGTATATCTGGCATTGAGTCAAGGTGTAGTAGATGCTGCTGAAGGACCATTAGATGCCGTTTACTCAATGAAGTTTCATGAAGGTGCACCTTATATTACAATGACTAATCATATTAGAGATAATCTAGCTGTTATGATTAATGAAGATGTATTTCAGGGAATGAGTGAGAATCAACAACAAGCATTAGTTGAAGCAGCTGCTGAAGCAGGAGAATGGTATAGTGACCAAGTAAGTAGTAGTCTTGCTGAAACAGTTGAAAAATTAAAGAGTGAAGATGCTATAATTATTGAAGATGTAGATATCGAGCCTTTTGTTAATGTTATGGTTGAAACAGCAACAAAGCTAGAAGATGAAGGAGTTTGGGCAAAGGGATTATTTGAGCAAATTCAGGGTCTCAAGTAAACAGTCTCTTTTCAGGAGGAATAAATAATGAGGGTTTTAAAAAATGGGCTAAAAACAATAATAGATCTGGGATTAAAAATTCAAGTAACTTTAGGAGCTATTTGTTTAGCTATAGTCATAGTTACCATTACTCTAGGCATTATCAGTCGCTATGTTTTTAACTCTCCATTTACCTGGACTGAGGAATTAGGGGTATTCTTATTCGTTTGGATAGCATTTTTTGGAGCAGCTGTTTCAACCGCAAAGAATAAGCATGTGGCAATAGACTTATTGCCACAAAAGCTTTCCCCTAAAACAGTCATAATACTGGAGTTTGTTCTTAACTTGTTTATTTTAGTGTTCTTATGCGTAATGATTTTTGGAGCCATTAAGTTGCAAACTATGACGAGGACTCACTTTAGCGTTGCACTTAATATCCCGAGAAGCGTTTATTACCTTGCACCATTAATATCCGGGATATATATGGTACTAGTCTACATTTATCGAAACTTAGAAATAATTGAAAGAGGTACTAAGGCCTCTAAAACTTCTTCAAGAAGTGCAGAAATATAATAAACAACTGATTTAAAGAAGGGAGGCCATAACCTTTGACTATAGTAATAGCATTAATTGGTTTATTTCTAATTCTAATGGTTCTTGGTGTACCAATTGCTTTTGCTATGGGGGTATCTACCCTAAGCTATCTTTTCCTAAATCCTTCAGCACCAATTGAAATAATTAGTCATAGAATGACAGGGTCACTATTTAGTTTTATTCTATTAGCATTACCAGCATTTTTGCTATCTGGTAGAATGATGAATAGTGCGGGAGTGACTGATAGAATCTTTGATTTTGCAGTTGGATTAGTGGGACGTTTTCCTGGGGGGATTGCCCATTCTAATGCCTTGGCGAGTATGCTCTTTGCCTCTATGTCTGGTACAGCTATAGGTGATACCGGCGGATTAGGGCAGGTAGAACTAAAAATGATGAAGAAGGCAGGATATACTACTGATTTTGCTGCAGGACTTACTGCTGCTTCATCAGTAATTGGGCCAATTATTCCACCGAGTGTCGTAATGGTTGTTTTAGGCGCCTCAGCAGAAATATCTATCGGAAGGCTCTTTTTGGCCGGCATTATACCAGGGATACTATGTGGACTAAGTATTATGGGTTTTGTATACTGGAAAGCTAAATATACTGAAGAAGGTAGAAGCTGGCCAATTACTAGGGTGCCATCAGCACAAGTATTAAAATCTTTTTTAAGAGCTTTCTTTCCACTTTTGACTCCAGTAATAATTTTAGGGGGCATTCTCTTAGGGGTAGTAACTCCTACAGAAGCTGCTGTATTAGCCATTGATTATGCCATAATTTTAGGAATAGTGTACAAAGAGCTAACTCTAAGGAAATTATGGGATACCTTAAAAGACGTTGTAGAAATGACGGGAGTCTTTATGTTCATTTTTGCAATTGCGGGATTCTTTAGTTGGGTATTGACGCTAGGCGGTTTGCCTCAACTCATTGCTCAGACCTTAACTGGCATCACTACCAGCGAAGTAGGCTTATTAATAATTATTGCTTTAATGGCTTTAGCAGTAGGGGCATTTTTGGATACTACTGCGGCAATATTACTAATGACACCCATTATTCTACCTGTGGTACACATGGCAGGCATAGATGTTATCCACTTCTCGGTAGTGTTTATTTTAGCCTTAGTAATTGGTATAATTACACCTCCATTTGGTATATGCCTTTTTGTGATGAGTGATGTGGCAAAGATCTCGGTTTCGAGGGTAACAAGAGCAGCTGCACCTTATCTAATACCTTTAGGTATTACCTTGTTACTAATAATTTTATTTCCGCAATTGGCTACTTGGATACCTTCACTTTTCTTTAATTAAAATAAAAAAAGAGAATTTCAGAAAACCTCTTCACTTTAAGCTCATTAATTTGAGCTTTTTTTTCTTTTCTAAAGGATTATCTTTTGATAATAGAGAAAAAATATGGTTATATCGAGGAGGATGATATAATGCAGCTGACGCAGGAACTAGCACAAGAAATAGTGGAAAAGACCAAGGAAATTATTAAGTTTAACATAAACATTTTTGATGATACTGGTTATATAATTGCTTCTGGGCAAAAAGAACGTCTAAATACTTTCCATGAAGGTGCCTATGAAGTTATTGGATCTGGAATTAGTGATGAGTTTTCCATAGAGAAGGCTAAAAAATACAAAGGTGTTCAACCAGGTATTTTGTATCCAATCCAATTTAACGATAAAATAATTGGTGTGGTTGGTATGAGCGGTGATCCAGAGGAAGTTAGAAATTATGGTGCTCTAGTAAAAATGACAACGGAAATGATGCTCAGACAGGATTTTTTGACCAATCAGCTAAGAGCAGAAAAAGGTGCTCAGAATAATTTTATAAAAAACCTTGCATTAGGGCAATTTGGGGAGGATTTAGAATTATTTATTGAAAGAGGAAAAAACCTTGGCATTGATGTGCTTTTGTCAAGGCAGGTAATAATAATAGAGTTGTTAAAAATGCCGGAATTTAAAGAAAATTTAAGTGATTTGCTTCAAAAGCAAATATATAGAGATGAAGTATTAAAAATATTAGAGAAACATTATGATCATGATGAAGATTTAATACTTTCTATGGGGAATGTAAGATTTTTAATTTTGAAAAGGATAAATAACCAGGTTAAAAATACATCTTCGATTAAAACGGATTTAGGCATCCTTATTGATAGCTTAAGGAAAAAAGGTTTTGATGCTCGGGTAGGAATTGGCAGCTCGCAAATCCACTGGTTAAACCTGAAGATTTCCTACCAAGAAGCTTCTGATGCACTTTTTTTAGGTGAAAGGATGGAGAGTACATCTAATATTCTTCATATTGAAGATTTACTCTTAGAAAGAACTTTAAATAGTATTGACGACTTAATGAAAAAGAATATAATTAATTCTTTTTTGGGAGCGACACAAAACCTTGATAGTAAATACTGGAATGAGATGGAAAAAACACTGGGTGCTTTATTTGATAGTAACCTAAATGTTAGTGAAGCTGCTAAAAAACTGTTTTTACATCGAAATTCCTTAACATACAGGTTAAATAAGATAACAGAACAAACAGGTCTTGACCCGTTGTCTTTTTATGATGCGGTTAAGCTTTATGTATGTTTAAAAATAAATAAGTTAGAAGAAAGATGACAGCGGGACGTTTCGTTTGACATATTCATGGTTTTCGATGTGAAAACTTTTGGTTTAATTGAAAAGGATAAAAAGCTGACATATGTGCTAATTTATATCAAAATAGCAGGAATTTCTACAAGAAAAGTTAAATATATAGAAATAAATCACATGTGCCAGCAGGATTAAATGCATATAAACGATTGTACTATTTAGCTTGGAGGGGTTGAAATTGATTGTTGTTGGGATTGCAGGTGGGACAGGCTCTGGTAAAAGTACTGTGGCAAATGCTATTGTGGAATCACTAGGAATCAACCAAGTTGCTCTGATTGCCCAAGATTCGTACTATTTAGATCGTTCAGATTTGACTCTCGCAGAGCGTGGATTAGTTAACTTTGACCACCCTGACGCTTTTGAAAATGATTTGCTGGTAGATCATTTGCGGCAACTGCGTCACGGCAAGGCTGTTAAGATACCCATCTACGATTTTTCTACCCACACTCGTTTAGACAAAACTGTTATGATTAACCCTAAATCAATTATAGTTGTTGAAGGCATTATGGTCCTAACTAATGAAATGCTACGTGAAATGTTTGACATAAAAGTATTTGTAGATACTGATTCAGATATTCGTGTTTTGAGACGAATAGTTAGAGATATTAAAGAACGGAGCCGTACAATAGATTCTGTGATTGAGCAGTATCAAGAGACAGTTAAGCCAATGCACGATGCTTTTGTGGAGCCTTCAAAGAAATATGCTGACATAATTATTCCTGAAGGCGGTTTTAATAATATTGCAATCAATATGCTAACCTCTACTATTAGACACGGGGCCTAGGTGTGCATTATGCCAAACATCAGGCCAAGTTCTGATTTAACCAACCCTAGGCAAGAAGTCTCCATCTTCTAAGTAAAACGTAAGGTGGAGATGAATTGCACAGGAAACACTTTCCAAAGGGTTTTCTATTTTTTCTCCACTAGATAGTGTGGCAAAGTGGAGGGATGTTTCGTTTGACATATAAGGTTGTGTTTATTCATAGTGGGTCCACATTCTTAGGACTTTGATTACTTGTTCTTCCTCTAAAATCTCATAAGCCATCCTATGCTGTATATTTATTCTTCTTGAATAAAAGTTATTTAAATCACCTGAGAGTTTTTTATAAGCTAGAGGAGTTTGGTAAGGGTTTTTCATTAAAAGCTTTAACAACTTTTTTGCTTTTTTATCCAACCCCGAGGCTTCCAACTTTTTAGCTTCTTTTGCAGCCTGTTTTGTAAAAACTACTCTAAATTCCATCCTATATCCTCCAAAGATTTACAATCTTCAACGGCCTCTTTAGAACCTTCTAAAATGCTTTCCCTCATACCTGGTATTGATAAAAGAAATAGTGTTTCTTGGATAGATGCCCAATCATCTAAACTCAACATTACAACATCACCTTTTTTGCTAGTTATTTGTATGGGTTCAGAATTGTGAATGGTTTGTTCAATTATGTTAAATATATTCTGTCTAGCGTTAGTAACTGGTATGGTTTTCATAATCCGATCACCTCGTATATAATTATACTGTACATGATTATGTACGTCAATGCTTAGAGTATTAAATTTACAACCATATAATAAGTATAAAAAATGGAAAAAATTAATATAAAGGAAGGATTTTAAGGAAAAATGTCGAAAAATGAAAGTATCATAGGAAATCAAACAACATTAGTATACCTAAAGCAAAAAAATATGGTTACTTAAATGGGGTAAGTGCTTTAAGTAGGTACTTCCTCAGAAGCTTATTTGGTTTGAGGCTTGAGATTAATTTGGATCTAAGCACACCAAATTATATTGTATTGTACAGTATAATTTAGTGTGTTTTTTTACATTTTTAATTTTAATGTATAAATATTTTTAATGTAATTAAATTAAGCAAAATAAAATTACAATTCATTTTTGTGCACTCATTGGGGGGCATACTTACTTTGGTTGAGTCACCGTCCGAACTGGAAAAAGAATTAAAAAAGCTTGCTGTACAAATTCACTTAAAACACTATGGAAAAGGACCTGAGGAGGTTTGGGTCAAGGTACATAGAAATATTGTTACTTTTTACTGTTCAAAAATAATAACCCCCTTAGAGGATACACTACTAAGGATTTCCGGCGGAAGAGAGGAGGTTTTACGCATTAGAGAAAAAATCTATGCACACATTAAGCCACACTTATTCTTAGAAGTGGAGAAGGTATCGGGGTGTAAAGTGTTAAGCCTTGCTGCAGATATTTGCCTTGAAACAAAATCTCTGCATGGATCGATTCTTTTTTTACAGAACATTGAAAAAGAGCTTTCGTAAATAAATATTATACTAAAAATTAATATGAGAATTTTAGTATTTTTAAGGGCAAAATTACCGAAAGGTAATGACTGCAAAACTATGGGTCTAAGGCTTAAATCAATTAATAAGCTATGATTGCCAGGTTGCAAATTGCACGTGAATTTACCTGCCCTTTATTTAAGGACAGGTTATTTATTTTTAATGTCTAAAAAAGATAAAGTATTAAAAATTGTAATGTCAATTTTAATGAAAAGTTTGGTATTGATGGAGGAAAAAATGAATTTTAAATTATTAGCCCAATTTATTGACGTAACAAAGCTGGAAAAACTTTTAAGTTCTCATCGAAAAATAACTGGTGTATCCTGTGAACTTTATGAAGAGGGTGCTGATATTCATAAGACCCAAGCTATTTTAGAATTTCCTATCTCCGTAGCAGGTAAGGTAATGGCAAAAGTCGTTGTAGATCAACCACAGGAAACTGTAAACTTAGGAGAAATTAATTATTTCTATAATTTATTCGTAGATATATTAGCAGAAATGGGGGAAAACCAGCTTAACTGGACCAAAACTAAAGCAACAAACCTTTATTCTTTAGAGAATGTCCAGGAACAGCTAGTTGATGGATTACTGGCTGTTTTGTCAGAACGTGACTATGTTGCCAATGGACATGCGACAAGATTGGAGAATCTTTGCTTAAGTGTTGGACAAAGAGTGGGTCTTTCTTTAACACAGTTGTCGGATTTATCACTTTTAGCACGAGTTCACGATATAGGAAAAGTGGGAGTACCAGACTCAATCTTATTCAAAAAAGGACCTTTGACTGAGGATGAGTGGATAATAATGAAAATGCATCCTATCAAGGGATATCATATTGCTAAAAGATTTCCTACATTGAGTAGAATTGCAGAGTTAATCCTAAAACATCATGAAAGATGGGATGGACATGGATATCCAGCCGGTTTAAAAGGAGAAGAAGTGCCTATTGAGTGCAGAATACTTGCTATTGTAGATGCTTTTGATGCTATTACTAACGATAGACCCTATAGGGCTGCTAGGATTAGAGATGAAGCAATTTCTGAACTGGCCTGCTGTACAGGTACACAATTTGACCCTTGTTTAGTTAATGACTTTTTTGAGGTCTTACTTTTATCAGAGACAAAATCAGCTGAATAATATAGGACAAAAAAATACTAATTGATAAAGGCAAAATCGCCTAAAGGTGATGACGCAAAGCATAGTATGAATATCAACAGTAGTAGGAGGTGATCAAATTGAAGAAAAGAGAGGTATTAGTTCATGGGGATAATTTAAAAGAAGCGCATATGGTGGTTCAAAATCTTCTTGAAGAACATGAATCAATAATGCATACTGAAATACTAACTAAAGGGCGAAGAGGTTTTTGGGGATTTTTTAGGAAGCCAGCTACTATAAAAGTAATCATAAATGCTGGCCAAAGTAGGGGCTATCAAAAACAACAAGAACGCGAACAAGACGGAATGGCTGAAATAAGTGAAGGCGTGCTTAAAGTATACGGTCCAAGTGGTGGGAGAAAAAAGGCGGTGATTATTCCGGCAGCGGGAGCTATACTGCGTGTAAATGGAGTACCAACACGTGGATCTAGGCAAGTAGGTGAGGATGAGGAAGTTGAAGTTGAACTTATTAAGAATATAGGAGAGGCAAAATTAGAGGTTGAGATTTCCAAAGATAATCTTATTGCGGGAGTTAGAATTACCCCTCAAATTACTATTTTTCATCAACTAGTTGACCAGAGCAGGCAAAATGTGCTTCAATTGATCACTCATCAGCAGAAGATTGAAAAAAGAGTTATTACCTTTACCGAAGTTGAAGAAGCTTTACAGGCTTATGGTGTATCCTTTGGTATTGACCATAATGAAATACAAAAAGCTATAGCCGCTGCCGACGGAGATTGGTGGGTAGTAGCAAGAGGGCAGCCTGTGCATCAGGGCAAAGATGGTTTTGTGGAATATATGTTTCAGTGCGAACCTGTTGAGATAAAATATGGAGAAGAGGAATGGGTGAATTACTGGGAACGATATACTTTTCCCGGTGTACGGGAAGGAGAAGTGCTGGCAGTTTTGCATCCAGCGCAAGAGGGTCTTCCTGGAAAGGACGTTACAGGAAAAGATATTTTGCCAAAACCTATTAAAGAAGCATACCTGCAGGTAAAAGATGGAGTGAAAATTAGTGATGATGGATGCAAGGCTATTGCCACTATATCTGGAAGGCCTGTGTTAGAAGGTTATAGAAAAAAATATATAAAAATTGTTAAATGCATGATACATCCTGGCGATGTGGACATTAAGAGCGGTAACCTACGCTTTGAAGGTGACCTCATGATACTTGGTAATGTCAAGGAAACTATGCAAGTGGCTGCCTATGGAGAAATTACGATTATGGGGAACGCAGCGGATGCAGTCATTCAGGCTGGCGGGAAAATATTTTGCAGAGGCAAATTTTTTGGAAGCAAAGTTCGCGCGGGAGGATTAACGTCATTTTATAACAGGGTTAGTAAACTGTTAGATAAGTTGGACGAAATATTGGATTGGATTATGAAGGAATCAATCAGAGTTAGAGAGTACTCACTACATGAAAATAAGCTAGATGAAGTATATCTTAATGAAATTGTAGTGTATTTAATTGATTACAAAAAAGCAGAACTTGAAAAGCTTCTTAATGAATATATTTCTATCATAGAGGAACAGGATATACCATTTCCATCTACAATTAAAGATTTAGTACCAGCTATTAAAAATTTAATTTCCAGTAGGTGGAGGAAGGATATTTCTATATATGATGAGGTTAATAGCATCCGTGAAAAAAATCAAAATATAACTAAGATTTTGGAAGCTATCCCCGAGGAAGCATGTGATATCTATTGTTCTTATGCTCAGGGTAGTATCCTTGAAACCAATTGTAACATTATTGTAGGCGGTCAGGGCTGTTATCAATCTTCTTTGATAGCAGGCAAACAGATTAGAGTCAATGGAACCTTTAGAGGTGGTGAGATGCTTGCTAACCAAGATATTCTTGTGGATGAAGCAGGTTCCGAAGGTATGTCTGCCGGCAAGATCAAAATAAAGACATCTGATAAAGCCATTGTTACCTTAAATAAGGTTCATCCCGAAACCATCGTTCGACTAGGTAACCAGTCGTATCTTTTTGAAGAGGAAATGGAAAGAGTAAAGATGTATGTTGGGGTTGAAGGGAAGATTAAAATAAATAATTTAACTTCAGGTGGAGTTTCCCACAGGATGAGTTCAACTAGAGTTCAGGGAAAAGCACCCAACTAAGTTTCACTGAATGACTCCATGAATATTATAGAGCGAAACTTGCCAACTTGTTTGGCGTAGCTGAGCTAATCCTTTAGGGAAACCGTTATCCAGGGGCTTAGTACCACTTATCTCCCTCCTATTTCATAATAGGGCATATTTTGTAGTGGCAGGATGACTTACAATATTTTCATTTGTGTTATACTATACCTACAAAAGGTTATTTTAGCCGAAGAAATGTTGTACATAACTTTTAGAAATGAGGTGGAAACATGTTGGATTTAAGTAGCTTAAGGAAAGCAGTTTTATCACTAGAGAGGGCTCTAGGCTTTACAGGTGAAAGACTAGCTATAAGCAATATATCAGTTGAAGAGGAAGAGGTTATTAAGGCTGGTGTTATTCAAAACTTTGAGTTTACCTATGAACTCTGTTGGAAGTTTATGAAACGATGGCTTGAATTGAATCTTATGCCAGGACTATTGGATGGGGCATCAAGAAAAGAATTATTTAGAAATGCACTTGAGCAAAAGCTGATATCCGATTTTTCTTCATGGGTTCGTTATCACGAGCTTAGAAATACCACCTCACATACTTATAATAGAGAAGTAGCAGATGAGATATATTCTATTACCAACGATTTTTTAGAAGATGCCACTTATTTACTTAAGGCATTGGAGGCTCGTAATGATTAAATTAAGTGAAAAAGAACTACAACTAGTTAAAAATATCCTCAAAAACTATGTTCATGATTTTGAGGTTTTAGTATTCGGTTCTCGAGTCAACGGGAATACTCATGAGCATTCTGATTTAGATATAGCCTTAAGAGGACCAGATAAAATAGACCTTTTACTCCTAGCGGATATTAAGGATGAGTTTCAAAACTCCGATCTTCCGTTTAGAGTCGACATTATAGATTTTAACAGGATCTCACCTGAATTCCAAAAAGTTATATTAGAAAATCATAAGATCTGGTAGTAACGATTAGGATTCTATATGGTAGGCGTGATTGGGAGCAATTCCTATAGGGTAAGAGGGCAAGACTATGAGGATCTTGATATTGAGTGTTAATAGAGAGCTTAAACTTATATGATAAAAGGAACTGTTATCTGTGTCATTTAACCGACCCTAGGCAAGAAGTCTCCATCTTCTAAGTAAAACGTAAGGTGGAGATGAATTGCCAATTCGCTGGACAAAGCGAATAAACCAAAAAAATTACCACTAATACACATGCAACACTTTCCAAAAGAACATATGTTTGGTACAATATAAGCAGGTAACCCATAGAGAACTTTGGAAGGTGTTAAAAATGAACAAGGCCTATAAAATTAGAATATATCCCAACAAAGAACAAATACAAACAATAGAAAAAACCTTTGGCTGCAGTAGGTTTATCTACAATTATTTCTTGGCCCAAAGGATAGACCTATATAAAAATCAGGGTAAAAGCATTGGCTATATTGACCAGCAAAACCAATTACCAATACTAAAAAAAGAATTCATATGGCTAAAAGAAGTAGACAGCACATCCTTACAAATGTCACTTAGAAACCTGGACAAGGCCTTCAAAAACTTCTTTAGAGACAAAAGCATAGGATTTCCCAAGTTCAAAAATAAAAAGAATAACAAAAAAACCTATACAGTAAACTATGTAAATAACAACATCCAAATCAAGAAAAATACAATAAAACTACCAAAACTACAATGGATTGAAGCTAAAGTCCATAGATATGTACAAGGCAGAATAATAAGTACCACAATATCCAAATCACCCACAGGAAAATACTTTGTATCTATTATTACAGAAGCAAATATCAAGCCAACAGATAAAAAAGCTAAAGCTAAAGGTAAAATAGGCATTGACCTGGGAATAACCCACTTTGCCACACTATCTAGTGGAGAAAAAATAGAAAACCCAAAATACCTAAAGAAAACCCTGGAAAAACTAGCAAGAGAACAAAGAAGCTTGAGTCACAAACAAAAGTACAGCAATAACTGGTACAAGGCTAAAAAGAAGGTTGCAAAACTTCACGAAAAAGTAAAACAACAAAGAGCCGACTCTCTACATAAGCTATCAAAAAGGATTATAGACGAAAACCAAATCATAATCCTAGAAGACCTAGTAATAAAAAATATGATAAAGAATCATAAACTATCAAAAGACATAGCAGATGCCAGCTGGTATAAGTTTTATTCCTTTCTAGAATACAAAGCAAAATGGTATGGAAAAACAATCCATAAAATAGATAGATGGTATCCAAGCTCTAAAACCTGTTATTACTGTTGCCATGTTCTGGATGAAATACCACTAAACACTAGAAAATGGGATTGTCCTAATTGTCATACCAAAGATATAGACAGGGATAAAAATGCAAGCCTAAATATACTAAAGCAGGGATTATTAGAAATTGCAGAGATTGCATAAACAGGATTCTTAACTCAGGTGGAGTTTTGACTCCATCTGAGTTTTAGAAACCGTTATCCAGGGACGTAGCGCCACTTATCTCCCACTTGTAGAAGATAGGAGTCTTGGAGTGAAACTTGTCAACTTGTTGATATAGCTGAACCCATGCAAGGCTAGTGGCGGTAGTCATCGGATAAATAAATCACCGTAGGGACTACGGGTAGAGCCTGTGGAGAAAGTAGGTTGCGAAATCTATGAAGCAGGAAAAGTTCTTAAGGCTTTTTGCACTTAAGAAGCTCCCACTTCTAAGCCGATAGGTGAAAGTGGGAGAGGTTCACTAAAAATCTTTCCTGGACAATTGTAATTCTCTGGATGGTGTTAATCTTCTACCTATCACACCAGCCAGCAACAGAGTCTAACCAACTGAGCACAGGAATAACTGAGGCTATTGTAAAAGCCGTGGAAAAAGTTGCTTCTAATGTGAATTTTGATATAGGAAGCTTCAATCACATCATAAGAAAAAATGCCCATTCCCAGATAGGGATTTAGAAAAATAAAAATGCTTTCCTCTAGACCTAAAGAAGAAAGCATAAATTAGTTGTTATTCAATTTGAGCCTTGAGTTTCTCTAATTCTTTCATATCAAGGCCTGTAATATTAGAAATTACTTCAATTGAGAGTCCATTTTTAAAAGCTGCAATAGCTAATTCTTTTTTGCTTTCAGTTCTACCTTCAGCCCTACCTTGAGCCTTGGCGGTACTGATCATATTAGCTCTTTCATGTAAAGAATTCTGTCGTGCCTCATAAAGGGCCATTGCAGTCTCATCGCTCAAGTTTCTTATTAGTCTTTTTAATAGCGTCATCCATGTCTGCAATCTCCTTTCTTGTTTCATCAGTAATGGATTTGTCAAAGAAATATAACCATCTATGTAATGGGTTGTTTTCAAGATCTTTGTGTGTGAAATTTTTCCCGTCCGCTGTTTTAGCTCTAACATCTAATCTTCCAGTTTTGTCTTCGACAAGTTCTTTAGTAAGTTCCTTGTTGTCAACTATTTCTAAAGAAACTAATTTTTTTCTATCGACTGGGTCAAGAACTGCGTTTAGAAAGGCGATGAGGTTATCTTTTGAATCTTCTTCTCCCAATAGTTTTTTAAAAATAAAATCATTAAGAGGGTTAACCTGTCTAACTGTCATAATATTCTTCCTTTCTATCTTATTTTACCACAAATGGTTTGGTGATAGAACATTTACAGTTATGCTTACAACAAATACTATTAACATAATTTAATTATAGCAGAAAACAGGCATAAATAGAACATATGTTTGGAAAAAGTAAGAAGGGATGAAAGCGGGACGTTTCGTTTGACATATTCATGGCTTTCGATGTGAAAACTTTTGGTTTATTCTTTTTTTAATCCATTAGAGAGCTATTGAATTGCCGAATGACACTTTTCAAATATCTCCGAGTTATTTTTGACATATGTGCTAATTTATATCAAAATAGCAGGAATTTCTACAAGAAAAGTTAAATATATAGAAATAATCACATGTGCCAGCAGGATTAAAATGCATATAAACAATCGTACTATTTAGATCGTTCAGATTTGACTCTCGCAGAGCGTGGATTAGTTAACAATTATAGTAGTTGAAGGCATTATGGTCCTAACTAATGAAATGCTACGTAAATGTTTGACATAAAAGTATTTGTAGATACTGATTCAGATATTCGTGTTTTGAGACGAATAGTTAGAGATATTAAAGAACGGAGCCGTACAATAGATTCTGTGATTGAGCAGTATCAAAAGACAGTTAAGCCCATGCATGATGCTTTTGTGGAGCCTTCAAAGAAATATGCTGATATAATTATTCCTGAAGGCGGTTTTAATAATATTGCAATCAATATGCTAACCTCTACTATTAGACACGGAGACTAAGCAAGGTAAAATAACTGATTAAACTAGATGGGAACTATATAAATGTCAATGAATAAATTTTTATCCTGGATCTTAGTTGTTTTATTTATGGTAGTGATATTTTACTTATCACACCAGCCAGCAATAGAGTCTGACCAGCTAAGTACAGGAATAACAGAGATTATTATAAAAACTATAGAGAAAGTTGTTCCTAATGCTGATTTTGATATAGGAAGCTTCAATCACATCATAAGAAAAAATGCCCATTTCTTTGCTTATTTAGTACTTGGAGTGTTAGTGATCAACGCTATGAGAAGAAGTGGAGTATCTGGATATCGGAGTGTAGGTATAGCTCTAGTAATTTGCGCTCTTTATGCTGTGAGCGATGAGGTCCATCAGTTGTTTATCATTGGGCGAAGTGGTGAACTGAGGGATGTGCTCATTGATAGTGCCGGGGCTAGTGCTGGGGTTGGAGTGTATTGCCTTATTGATAGGGTGGTTAGGTGTAAAAAGGAGAACGATAGTGTGTGAAAAATAAGAAAATGGTATATAATAGTTATATTTAGTATGTGGGGTTAGAAAATGGAACTTTTTAGTGCTCAAATGATAATAATATACTTTCTATATGGGTTAGCTTTTTTTACAATGGCCATTGTAATTGCTTCTCAGGGCAGAAAAGATAGCAGTTTCATTCTGGCTAAACCAATTTGGTTTTTATCAGGATTCGGAATTTTTCAAGCCTTTGCTGAATGGGCTAAAGTTACCAAATTGCTTTATATGTATCAGATTACTCTATTAGACATTTTTACACTTCACTTGATTGATGCATTGACGGTCACAATTTCCTTTACATTTCTACTTTTGTTTGGTATGCACCTGGTAATTGCCTCTGTGGGAAAGTATTCTCGATTAAAATATTTACCCATATTGTTGGCAATAGCTTGGGCTGTTAAGTTCATACTAATAGATTTAATTATTATACCAACAGAAAGTTTTAAGATTTGGAATGCCACTAGCATTGCCTGGGCGAGATATTTGCTGGCTTTTCCCGGATCTGTGTTAGTAAGTGTAGGTTTAATCCTGCAGCTTCCTACATTAAAAACTTTGGATTTAAAATCAGCATATTATAGTTGTCTGGGTGCAGCCATTACATTTGCTGCTTACGGCTTTTTTTCCGGCTTAATAACGTTTCCTGTTGATTTTTGGCCTGGGAATGTTTTAAATAGTACAACTTTTTTACAATTTACTGGTTTACCTGTTCAACATTTCCGAGTAGCAATGGGATTATTAATGGCTTATACAATTATCAAGACAATAAATATTTTCAATGTAGAACAACGTAGACGTCTGGAGGAAGCTGAGAAGCTAAGTGTGCTGATGAAAGAGCGGGAGCGATTTTCAATAGATTTACATGACGGTGTTATTCAATCGGTTTATGCTGCAGGTCTGATGATAAAAGCAAGCCAAGCCATGCTTAAAAAAGAAGAAAAAGTAAATGTCAATGTATACGAAAAGTTGGAAAATGTGAACACAAGGCTTAATAAGACATTAACAGAACTTAGAAGCTATATTAAAAATTTAGGCAAAACATCAGAGGATAGTCTACAACGGATGTTGTCAAATTTAATTCTTGAATTTCGTAATTTATCAATGATGCATATTGATCTCATAGATAATTTAAAAGGCAGCCTATATCTAAATAAAAAACAAGAAAATAATGTATTCCACATAGTTCAAGAGGCACTATTTAATATGATAAAACATGCTGATGCTACAGAGGGCAGGATTATCATTGGAGAAAGTAATAATAATATAATTATTAAAATAATTGACAACGGGAAAGGTTTTGACTTGCAGGAATATCAAAAAAATAATCCTGAAAGTAAGGGCTTAACAAATATGAAGGTTAGAGCACAAAATTTAGGTGGTGTTTTAACTATAAATACTAATGAAGGTCAGGGAACCGAAGTGATTCTTCGATTTGAGGACTAGATCACATTATAATAATCGACACAATCGTAGCTAATAACAGTCCAGACATCACAGCTATGAAATTTCGCCTGACTAAATCCATGGGGCTTACCCCTGCAATACCAGCATCGGCTACCACACCAAATGCCCAAGCTGTTAAAGTTCCTCCACCAGCCCAAATACAAGCTATCTGTCCAAATAAATACCTACAATACAGGGTAATACAAAATCTCTACGAAAAACCATCAAAACTATAACTGTTATAACCACAGCTAGATATATCCAGTGTGATAAGGTAGTTTTTTCAAGTTACAGAAAAAAAGTATAAAAATTCAATATAAAAAATGACAAGTAGTGGTAAAAATATTACCAAAATTGACAATCCACACAATTGATCAAAGTACTATTCTTTTATGCAGATATGGTGTACAATTTAGAGTATAAGCCTTAAAAGAAATAATATATTAAACTATAATATAGAATTAAAGGAGGTAATTTTATGTTCGGAATGATAGGACCTCTAGGTATATGGGAGATAGCTTTAATACTTATCATTGCTTTGATTGTTTTTGGGCCTGGTAAACTACCCGAGGTTGGGAAAGCAGTAGGTAAGGGGTTAAGAGAGTTTAAGAGTGCAGCGAATTCGATAACTAGTGATGATGGAGATAAGGATAAAGATAAGGTTACAATTCAAGCAAAAGAAGAAAAAGAAATTAAAGAAACTAAAGAGAATCAGGACAAACCGTCTTAAGTGTACTTAAAAGCCTCAGGAACTTATTAGGTCCCTGAGGCTTTATATTAAGCAGGTCTAATCATAGACCTGCAGAGATATTGCTGAAAGTTTTGTTTTATGATGGGCTAAAACCTTGTTGTTGCCACCATTCTTCTTTGAGGTCGTCATAATGTTTTTCGAAGCTGGCAAGGTGATCTTCTTCCCATTTAGCAAGGGTTAAGTAAAGATTTTTTGCAGCATCTATTTGTGTATCTGCAGCAGCTTTTTTATAGAAATCAGATGCTGATCTTTCCATCTGAATAGCAATTCCAAATACTGATACAGCTAAGGAACCTGATTCTGTTCCAGCAGTATTCCAGTTAAATATGTGAGGGGAAGGTACTTCCTCCATCTCACTAGGATTAAGGATTACAGTATCTTCGCTTACGGATTTATATAGTTTCTTTAACCAGGTCAAATGCTTTTCTTCTTCTTTGGCAAAATGAATATATGCTTCCTTTGATTCAGGGTTACTTTCTTTTTCTGCTGCTAGCATATAAAAATTGTATCCTTCTAATTCATTTACAATGGCTTGCTTAATTACTTCTAAATCATTTGTGATAGGCATGATTGTCCTCCTTACCATCATAGTATTAGCATCCATGCTAAAAGATACATAAATCTAGAAATTATGCTATTATCTTTAGCTGAGTGATTTCAAATCTAGTTTGGCTATTTTTTCTACAAATAATGCTTCTACAATGAATATAAATTATCCTATCAATGATTCAAATCTTGACAAAATCTTCATGTTGGCTTAATTTTCACCTAATGGGTGATTTTTTGGTTTTCGGAAAAACTATCAAGAGGATTCTTAGAGCTTTAGGTGAATTATAGAAGAATGATTTTGTTAATCTAGCTAAAAGGGAGATAGCGCAATGGCACGGAAAAAGTATGGGAAAACATGGTGGGGAAACGCCTGGGTGGAAGCCCTTGAAAGAATAGATAGTGATACAAATAGATTGCCCAGGGGTAGAAGCTATGCTAGTGGTGATAGGGTAAGTCATATTGAAATAACCACAAAGGGTAATATTACGGCAAAGGTCAAGGGAACACGTCGCAGACCATATAATGTCGAGATAGGACTTAAAAAATTTAATGATCAAGAAATTGAGACTATCCAAGAATTAATTGAGAACAATCCCCTTTTAGCTTCAGAATTATCTATGGGTAAGCTACCGGAGAGTCTTCTTGAATTATTAGATGAACAGGGGGTTCATCTTCTTCCGGATTCATGGAATGATATAGCGGCTCAGTGTTCCTGTCCTGATTGGGCTAATCCGTGCAAACACCTTGCAGCTGTTTACTATATAGTAGCTAATGAAATAGATAAGGATCCATATCTATTATTTAAGCTAAGAAACGTCTATAAAGAAGACTTGTTAAAAAATGTATCATACAACTCCCAGGACAACCCATTGGTAGAGTATAATGAGGAATTGCTCTTTACCAAATACAGTGATTACATCCCTAACGGCCTCAATAACGGTGGTGTTGAAAATATTGATTTAAGCTCAATTGCAAATAATATGCAGGGTGAACAAATCTTTGCGCTTTTAAGCGATGCTCCTCTTTTTTATGAAGGAAAGGATTTTAAAAAGAAATTACTTAAAGCTTATCAAAACTGTGCTAAAGCTGTAGAAGAAATAGAGCTTATAGATAATGGCTACTCTTTTAAAAACTTAAGGCTAACCCTTTTGTATCCAGAAAAAAGCGAATCTCCGTATTCTTTTTTTATTAGTAAAGTTTCAAGTTCTAAGGAATCCTTAATCTTTACAGGTGAGGAAAAAAACATTTTCATTCCCCAGTTTCAAGCTGGAACAATAACCTTAAAAAGAAAAAAGGGCATCATAGTACCCATAGAAGAAGTAATAGATCTGTTTTTAACCCTTCCGTTAGAATTACCAAAGGAAAAGACCTCGCCCTGGGCAGATTTTTTAAGTGCAACGGCAAGTGTAGCTCGCGCCCTAACCAAATCATCTGCCTTTGTACCCGTCGTAAAATCAATAGATGAAAACGGAAGCTTTAGGATAGGCTACAGACCCTTAGATAGGGCCAATAGCCTGCAAAAAATAATTAAATATCTGGTGCAGCTACTACCTCCGGATTTAATCTATAAGAAAAAAGAAAAAAGCATACTATTAGAGGAAGAAGCAATAGAAGAGGTAATCCAGTTAATTTTGTCCCAGATCATGTACCGCTATAACAACCAAAAGCTTGACCCTGGGGATGAAGTCGCAGGAGTCTTCTTTAATGGCATTCACTATCAAGCAGACAGCTTTGAGAAAAGGCAGACGGGAAAAGCAATTGCAAACTGGCTTGCCTGGTTGAATCTTGAACCTGCTCTCGTGGCGCCTATTATTAAAATTGGCCTTCCTGTAAAAGGTAGTGAGAAATTCAGATTGCTGGTAGATGTTGAGAACAAGAGGGATCCACTAGGTCCCATACTACCTTTGAAAAGGGTTTTTTCTAACAAGGGAGAGACCAAGGATCTAATATTCTCAATGCCAGCTCCTATAGTGCGTAGGGAGATCTCAAAACAATTGACAATTGCCGGGGAGTATCTGCCGGTATTGAAAAGCATTCTCCAATTTAAAGGGAAAAAGGGTGCAGAGGTTACTTCAGAGGCAATGGCAGAATTCTTGGGACAAACCCATCAGATTCTTTCTTTGCTTGGAATTAGTGTGATGATTCCGCGAGAGCTAAAGAAAATGGTGGCTCCAAGACTGACCATTTCAGCAAAAACAAAAGAGGGTACAGCCTCTTCATCAATGTCATATCTCAACCTTGAGGAGATGCTTGATTTTTCCTGGCAAATAGCACTAGGCGATAAGCTGCTATCACCTAAAGAATTTCGTGAGCTTGTAAAAAATGCAGGTAAAATAGTCAAGTACAAGAATGAATATCTCCTTCTAAAGCCTGAAGAAATAGAACGAATGCTAAGAAGGATCCAGAAACCAGAACCTAAGATGTCCTCCATGGAAATTCTACGGGCAGGCATTAGTGGAGAAACACAGCAAGCTGACTTTGTACCTGACGTGATATTCCAAAAGATGATAAATGCTCTAAATTCTAAAAGTATTCAGGAAGAGATATCCCCGCCTACAGGATTAAGGGCAGAGCTACGACCCTATCAGCAAAGGGGTCTAAGCTGGTTATATGGAAATGCAATACGGGGATTAGGCTCCTGCCTAGCTGATGATATGGGTCTAGGAAAAACTGTTCAGATTATAGCTTTAATCTTAAAGCTAAAGGAAGAAGGCAGGCTATCTAAACCCGTTCTGGTTGTATGTCCAACAACACTAATAGGTAATTGGAGTAAGGAACTTGAAAAATTTGCTCCGTCTCTTGAGGTAGAAATCTATCACGGAACTACTCGTAAATTAAGTAGTAAAAATATAGATATAATTATCACTTCCTATGGTATCCTGCGTGGAGACAGGGCAAAGTTCAAGAAAAGGCCCTTTGAAATGGTTGTTATTGATGAGGCGCAAAATATCAAAAACCCTGATACAGAACAAACCAGAGCTGTTAAAGATATCAAGGCCTCTACCTATATTGCCATGACAGGAACGCCTGTTGAGAACAGACTTTTAGAGCTGTGGAGCATTTTTGATTTTATTAACTATGGATTTATGGGACGTAGGAAAGATTTTCAGGTTCATTTTGCCAATCCTATTGAAAAATATAGGGATGGAGAGAGGATTCAAAAGCTAAAGGATGTCACAGGGCCTTTTATCCTTAGAAGGCTTAAAAGCGATAAGTCAGTAATCAAAGACCTACCAGATAAAGTAATAAAGGATGAATATTGTTATCTAAGCGAAGGGCAAGCAGCGCTGTATCAGCAGGTCACCGAGTCTCTTTTAAAAGAGGTTGAGGAAAGTGAAGGTATAGAAAGAAGGGGAATAGTATTTAAACTCATAACCTCACTAAAGCAAATCTGTAATCACCCTGTTCACTATACTAAAAAGGGAATTGTAGAAAAAGAGCATTCAGGTAAGGCCCTAAAAACTCTGGAACTGATTCAAAGCTTAAACGTGAAAAATGAAAAGGTATTGGTCTTTACCCAATACAAGGAAATGGGAGAGCTTCTACTAGAACTCCTTAGGGATGAACTGAAGGTAGAACCGTTTTTTTTCCATGGAAGTCTTACCCGTAAAAAGCGTGACGAAATGATAAATCAATTTCAAAATAATCCTGAAAGTTCACCGATCATGATAGTGTCTCTAAAGGCAGGAGGCACAGGTCTAAATCTCACAGCTGCTTCAAATGTAATCCATTATGACCTCTGGTGGAATCCTGCAGTCGAGGACCAGGCTACAGATAGGACTTACAGAATAGGACAGCTGAAAAATGTAATGGTCCACAGGCTGATTAGTATAGGTACCTTTGAAGAAAAAATAAATGAAATGATCGGAGATAAAAGGGAACTAGCAGAATTGACAGTTACAGCAGGTGAAACTAGAATTAGTGAAATGTCCAATAAGGAACTCAAGGATTTGTTTATGCTGGACAAACATTAGTGAGCTCGTTAAGCCAAAGCTAAATTATAGGTAAAAATACTAGTCTTATACTGTGCTTATGGTGTACAATTGGCGTAATAAGGAAATATACATCTAGCAGGGACCCTATTATTATATTAAGAGTTTTGGGGGTGTATAATAATATGACAGATAGAGACTTACTTGAACTAATTGCCAGACAGGTGGCCAAGTTAACTGAAGATGTAGGTGAACTAAAAGTAGGACAAAAAAATCTTGAATTAGGTCAGCAGAATCTTGAGGTAGGACAGCAGAATCTTGAAGTAGGACAGCAGAATCTTGAAATGGGACTAAAAGGTCTTGAAGCAAGACAGCAGAATCTTGAAGCAGGACAGCAGAATCTTGAAATGGGACTAAAAGGTCTTGAAGCAAGACAGCAGAATCTTGAAGTAGGACAGCAGAATCTTGAAATGGGACTAAAAGGTCTTGAAGCAAGACAGCAGAATCTTGAAGCAGGGCAGCAGAATCTTGAGGTGGGACAAAAAGGTCTTGAAATGGGACTAAAAGGTCTTGAAGCAAGACAGCAGAATCTTGAAATGATGATTGAACATGACATAAAGTCAAAAATAGATGTCCTTTTTGATGGCCATGAACAAACCAGACAACAGTTAAATCGCATTGAAAAGGAAGTTTCCAGACATGAAGAAATTATCCTAAGAAGAATTAGATAATCTGCATTATAATATTGTCCCACATGTTTCTGAATCGGCTATTTGGACGAATATTTGTGCCGACTTGAAATCTGAGTCAATAAAAAGAATATAGTTCAAACTCTATTAAAGTATAAGTAGACAAAACCGCCTTCTAGGTCGGTTTTTTTCTTTTTCACCTCTGGGGTTTATCATGTAAATAACTTCAAAAGAGAGGAGGTGAAAATACATGCCAGTTATTAGTTCAGTTATAGACTCAGGGTTAAAAGTGTTGGTACAGACAGGTATGGATGACGATGGATTACCAGTTGTTCGTTCTAGGAACTTCAGTAGGGTAAAGCCAGAAGCAACTGACGAAGCAATTTACAATGTTGGTGATCAACTTGGACAGCTTCAGCAGTATCCTGTTACTGCCATCAGAAAGGTTACAGAAAGTGACCTGATTTTCGAGTAATGTCAATCTAATGGATGAAAATGGGGAGAAACCGTAAGGGAAGAAAGGGGGTGAACTTAAGTGATTACTACTAGATTAGAACTACAGTTTTTAAATGAAGCAGGAACCAGGTCAACTATAGGCCTGGTGGATCCTAAAGTAGATTTAACCGATATTGAGGTTAAGGCTGCTATGGATGCCATTCTAGCTGAGGATGTTTTTACATCCCCCAGAGGTGATTTGGTTGCAGTATCCGGAGCAAGAATTGTTTCCAGAGAGGTTACCGAATTCGCAATAGTGGAGGAGTAAGATTTTAAGTTGGACAGTTGTACAGGGGGCAGGGGTTAGGTTTTATTCTGACTCCTGGCTTCTGACTTCTGAATTTTTGTTATCCGGAGGTGAAAATATGGAAATGATTTTAACCCAGGTGGGGAATTTTGGCTTTCCAATGGTTGTAGCCATATATCTCCTGGTAAGGGTTGAAAAGAAACTAGATGAATTAACCATAGCTATAAATGAACTTGGAAGGGTGGTTGAGAAGAATGTGTCCTAGAGAATTCATTGTACTGCACCATACAGGTGCTGAGGAAACAGATGCTGAGCATGTAAAAAGAAATCACCTACAAAAAGGTTTCAGGGATATTGGCTATAACTATATCATAGAAAATAATGGTAAGGTCATAACTGGAAGACCCTTGGATATTCCAGGGGCCCATTGTATAGGTGATAGGATGAATTTTAGGAGTATTGGAGTGGCTCTGATAGGCAATTTTGAGGAACGTAGCCCCTATGCCGAACAAATCAATAGTCTTATTCCACTACTCCAAGGGCTTCAGTTGAAGCATTCTATTAAACTAGAGAACATATTATTACACAAGCTTGTCAAAGGAAGCAGTACAAAGTGTCCAGGCAAGCTCTTCAACTGGAATGAAATAAAGCTAGCGTTGTATCCAGATGTTCCCTGGATGTGGCAGGTGAAGGTTGGAACTTATTTCGATAAAAATATAGCTTTAAATACTGTAACGGCTCTAAGGGATATGGGATTTCCGGCCTTAATAGAAAGAATTAATATAGAAGATCAGGTAAAAACTGTATTGACAACGAACAAATGTTCGATTTATAATTAGGTCAGCTAGGAGGTGGGATAAATGGAAAAGTTATCCTTTGAAGGAATATGGCAGAATATTAACTGCTTGGTACCAATTTATAGTGAAAATGGAGCTAATATGACAGAGGTTCATCTTGATGATGGTACAGTTGCTATAGATGGGAGAAAAATCTGTACAGTTATTAAGAATTTGGCCAAGTTTTTTACAGTAGATGTGGAAACGGCTCGTGCGAAGTATTCAAAGCTTGTGGATAGAAAGCTATCAGTACCAATACCCCTGCATCAGGACCTTGTACTTGTACCAGTTAAGATAAGAAAGCCAATAGCAAGGGAGGATGGAGCCTGGGGATACGTTGTCCTTTCAAAAATAGTTTGCTATACTAAGCATCCTGAGAAGGATAAGACTATCTGGATATTCTTTGATAATGAATTATACGTTGACGCATTGCTTTTGACACGCAGCTTTCAAATAATATTGGAGAGTGCCAAGAAAGTAAACCGGGCTTACAGACACTTGCATTTAATTACAGTAATAAATAATAATGATGATCTTCTAAAGGAAGAGTTCATAAAGTACTGTTTTATCCCATTCATGGAAAAAAACCTATTGCAATACAGGCTAATGGCAAAGAAGGACAGAGAAAAAATTCAACTATAACTAGTAAATAACCTGGAATTTTTTCCGGGTTATATTTTATTAAAGCTTCTGACTATTCCAATACAGATGCATTGCAACTTATATTTGCTAATTTAATCCATGAAGGATAGAAAGATGGGAGGATATAATTTAATGTATATTTTACATTTTTATTGTAAATAAATATAAGTATACATTACAATATTGTTTACAAAAATGCAGATAAGACGTATAATCTCTATGGAAGGTGATAACTATGGCAATAACCAGTACGGAAAACATATTGAAGGTATTAAGTGCGTATAATCCTTGGTGGAGAAGTGGTATAGTGCGTTCAGAGTTTAGTAAACAATACAAAAGATTTGCCTACCATGAAGCGATCAAACTCATTGACCACGAAGACATACGACGTGCTGTTATTTTGACGGGAACTAGACGAGTAGGGAAAACCACTATTCAATATCAAATAATAGAAACTTTACTTGCTCGAGGAATTGATCCCAAACGAATTATTTTTATTTCGTTGGATCATCCCCTTTTAAAGTTATGCAAGCTAAACGAAATATTAGAGTGCTATCATGAAAATCTATATGGTGAGTTGGATGCTTACTACTTTTTTGATGAAGTTCAATATGCTTCAGATTGGGATCAATGGGTAAAGACGCTATATGATACACAGCCTCTTTCAAGAATTGTAGCTACTGGCTCAGCGAGTCCGGTGTTAGTTAAAAAGGCGGCAGAAAGCGGAGCAGGACGTTGGACTGTATTGCAGGTACCGACTTTATCTTTCTATGAGTATTGCGAATTATTAAATGTTGAAGATAGACCACAGTTATCGCCTGATATCAGGCCAACAGGATTAATGCACCTTAATAAAAGTGAATGGAATGACTTATTTACTAGGTTATCTGTCTTGCAAAAGCATTTCAATCGCTATATGCAAGTAGGTGGGTTTCCCGAGTTGGCATTATCAAAAGATGATTTTTTAGCACAGAATATCATGCGTGAGGATGTTGTGGATAAGGTTCTCAAACGGGATATTCCTGCTCTGTATAACATCAGAAACTCAACAGAGCTGGAACGTATTTTTCTGTATCTTTGCTATTGTTCTTCCAATATTATTGCAATTGATGCTATTGCAAAGGAGTTAAATAGTGTAAGCCGTGCTACAGTAGAAGATTATATCACTTATATGGAAAGTGCAAATCTAATTTATCGTAGCTATCCAGTAGATATGTCAGGCAAACAACTTCTAAAAGCTCGTTCAAAGATTTATGTTGCTGATCCGGCAATACGCAATGCAGTATTGATGCAAGATGATCTTTTAGTAAATCCTGAAGAAATGGGAATTATGGTTGAAACTGCAGTATATAAGCACGTTGCGGCATTTTATTACCAAAATACAACTCGCGTTGGTTATTATCGAGGTGGTAAAAAAGGTAAAAAAATTGATGTTGTAGTAGATTTTCCTAGAGGTAAAATTCTCATTGAGGTAAAATATCGCGAACAGGCACCTGTTGGGGAAAAGGATGCTATTTATGAATTAGCAGATCAAGCGTCTTGCTCAATAGTAATTACTAAACGAGTAGATGATTATGGAATACAAGCAACCAAAGGAGAAAAAAGTTTGCTCCGCATTCCTGCATTTGCGTTTTTGTATTTGCTTGGCAATGCTGAAAAGTATGGTTATAAGGGAAGTAAATCTTAAACCACCCTTTACAATCCAACATTGCTTTGATACAGGATAGAAAACTAGCTCTCCATAGACCTTAACTTCCAACCAACAGTCGCCCCGAATAGCAATAATTTCTACCAGTATTTTTCCAGTAGCTTCTTCTTTTAAGGAGTTTTCATCTAAGATATGCTGAGTAATGAAATAAAAGAAGAAAAAGCTTTCCTCTGGGAATAGAAGAAAGCATAATAGTTGTTATTTAATTTGTGCTTGAATTTTTTCTAATTCTTCGATGTAAGACCTGTAATTAATTCTATTGGCGAACCTTCTTTAAAAGCAGCAAACACGAAGAGCAGCTCATATAGTTCTACAAAAAAGAAGAAACCACTCCAGGGCATGGAGAGCTACTATAAAATACTAGGGACTACTGCTAATGCATCAGGAGATAAGATTAAAGAGACGCAGGTTAAAATACAGATAATAACATAACTCCCAGATAGGGGGATAGACATGCATTAATCATCCAATTGGATGGTGCATCCATCTGGACTACATTCAACCCCAATTTCATCTTCAATTCTAGATATTTGCTTTTGATACTCCTCTTTGTTTTCAGGCTTAAAAAAGTCAATATTGACAACGGCAATATAGACTGCGCTTTTTACGCAAGTTCTCAATAGCTCAACACCCAGCCATGCATCTCCTTTTACCGGCTTGTAGCAGATATGTACAACTTGCTCATAAGTATTCACAAGATCCAAAGCCATTTGAGCCATTTCCAAGGGTATTTCAATGGCTTTTTTTACTGCACCTGGCTCTTTAGCAATCACCTGCTTATATACTAAAATATCAGCATCTCCTAATTCCAAAAATTTCTGAGAAGCTTTTTCAGATTTATCAGCCAGTTCCTTCAACAGCTCATAATCACATTTAGGGATCTTCCTTAAGGTAATCTTGGCTGTTAGGCCAAGTAATGAAGCCCCTAAAGATCCCGTTACTGACAGAGAAGAACCAGCACTTGGTATTGGTTTTTCTGAATTTATCTTTTTTAGAAAATCCTTTATAACAAGACTACTAATATCCACTTCAATCAACTCCTTTAGGCTATTATATAGTATTTGCTTTAGTATTCAAATTTCTTACTACTTTCTTAACATATTCTTTGGTTTTACAATATTAATTCAAAAAAATCTTAAAGGATTTGTAGAAAAAAGTCAGAATTAGGATAGAATATGTAAAGTTTTCCAGATGTAGAAATGGTTAAAGATGGGTCGCCTATTACCGATATATAGAATAGGTCTTTTTTTAGATAAAAACTGGAATTGGAGGGTAACAATGAGTCTAATAGGAAGTATTTCTAAGGATGAATTTAGTATAAAAAGATTATTGATTTTTGTAGTTATATTAATGTTTCTTGCAATTCCAGCTTATGCAGAAGATTCAGAGGTAGTTATCAAAGCTAAATACCCGGATACTGATGGTATGTATGATGAGCATAGCCTTTTTTCAAGGGTTATTGATAATACTAGGAGATATTTTATCCGTATTACCTTTGATGACCCCGAAGGAGAGCTTTTTTTCAATGAATTTAATGGTCTAAATAATATAGTAACTTCAAGGCTTTTTCCTGCTGGTTCAGCCCATGCTAACCTGGTGGACCTTGATTTTTTGAATTACTTGACTGCCATGGAGCCGGAAGAGCGGGCAGAATACATAGATGAATATATTTTCAACAACAATCAGTCAGCCGGGGAGGCTTATCTGTATATTCCCATCAGGCTGCTTCAGGCTGGAACAACATATGATGTGATAGTTAATCCTAATATTGTTCTTCTTGAGAATGATGAAATACAATCCGGCAATTTAATGACTATCTGGTCGTTTAATACAATGTCTATACCATATATAACGGGAATATCCCCGGGTAGTGTGGTAGAAGGCTACGATGAGCAAAAATCGGTCATAATTAGTGGAGGCTTTTTTGCTGATAGTGTGGATGTATATTTTGGTGATACAAAGGCTTACAGGGCTTATCTAAGAAATAATGAAGATACACCTTATCTGGAAGTGTATTTGCCAAGGAGTAAAAAGAGACTTGAAGCCGGTATGTATGATGTAACCGTTGAAAATAGTTCAAGCCATGAACAACTGTACAATGGAGTCTTTAGTGTTCTTCCAGAAGGTGATCATCTTCCAAATGCTGATTACAGAGTGAAAAATGAAATCAGGCAGGGTGATGTAATAAGTTCAATCAGAACTAGTGAAGATACGCTGGTTTTATCATCTCGCTATAGAGATGCTAGGAGGCTTGAGTTTAACCTTGATGAGCTGATGGGTGAAGATGTGCTGGTACGTAAAGTTGAGTTTGAGGGCCGCCGTAGTGGTGATAGAATTAGTGAACTTATTACTAGGTCTAAATGGGCTGATATAACAGTTTCTAGCTTATCAGCTTCTAGTAGCTCTAGAAATGAAAAAGCTACTATTAGTTTAGGAAGGGTAGAACCTTTTTTAGCCCAGTCCATTCAAACAAGTTTGTGGGAAAGAAGTATAAAATCAGAATTAATTCAGGTAGTAACTGATAATTGTAGATTTGAAAGGGCAAGAATTTCAATTCCATTTAGTAATAGTAGCGGTGATAACCTCAAGGTGTTACGCTATGATGAGATTACCAGGCGTTGGTATAATGTAGACTACTATACAGTCAACCTTGTTGATAGAAGGATAGTGCTGCAGAGCTTTAGCCCTGGAATTTTTGTAGTGGTTGAATAGGAGAATGGGGGAAGATGTCATGTTGGGGAAAACCACAAAAAGGATTATTAAGAAAATCATAAGCTGCACTCTGCTCTTCTTCTTCGCCTTTACAATGCTGCCGGTAAATATGCCGATTGCTAAGGCTGATGATAGTAGAAGGGTAACTATTAGAAATACCTTTGAAAATTTTAACCATACTAGAAAGGTTATTGAAATCCAGGATGTTCGAATAGAAGCGTTGATTAATAAGGAACTTACATTAATAACTGATGAAGGTGAGCCTATTAACCCTGATATTGATGATTTTGGGTCTTTGATATTGGCTAGGATAGATATGGATGAAGAATCTAATATCGTGCGGGCGGTCTTATCAGGTGAAGAATTATTATCAGGCACTCCTGGAAATCCTGAAGACCCACCAGTCTATAATGATGTTAATATAATATATGAAAATGTTAACGAAGGTTCTATTCCGGTAATTACCTCTTTAGAAAAATCCATTGTGGATGTGGATGAAGAGATAATCATAAAGGGTTCTGCAACTTTAGTGAATCTAGTAATTAATGCAGAAGATTATATAATAATGGTTGGGAGCGTTGAAGCACAAGCGGAAGAAATTATTGGCCAGACTAATCAGGTGAATCTTATTCCCAAAAACCCTGCACAACCATTTACCCCGGGAACTAAGAATATAAGTATTGCCAGGGAAAGAGCTGCAGTAGATGAAGATGATTATACCCTGGAAGTTGTTTTTGTTTATAGTAATGCTGTGAGGATTGCAGGAGATCTGGCACTTGATGGAATGACCATGTTTCCCAATGCGGGTCAGCCGGGAAGTGATGTTCAATTTACCAGGCAAAACTTCAATCAAGACTATGATATATATTTTATTAGTGATTTGGACAATCCGAACCTTTTTACAGTAGCAAACATGGCAACAAACTTTCGGCGTGTGCAAAGACAAGATGGAGATGATGTTATTACTGTGGAAGTACCGGATGTGGCTGCCGGTCCATATCATATTGTATTTACTAATGCTAATTCTCAGCAAAGTTTACATTCCACATTCGTATACGACCAAGAGTTTACAGTTTTTCGAATTGGAAATGAACCCAGGATTGTAAGCATCCAACCTGACAATGCCATATCTAGAAATCCAAGGGAGGTAACCATTTCCGGTTATGATTTTGCCCAACATAATATACCTGATTTTAACCCTGATGCCGATCTAGAGGATGAGAGTTTTGAGATTCAAAATGGGGTTATAGTTATGGATTATGGAACTGGTAAGTTAGAGTTGGGAGGAGATACTTACGATGTATCTGTAACTAGACAGTATACTGTAACTATTGGTGACAAATTAGATATCATAGAGTTCATCTTTGATCCTGATGATTTAGGAGCAATCAATAGATTCATAGTAAAAACGAGAAACTTTGGTCTTGAGGAGGAACAAATCCATGATGTAGTTGTAAGAATGGAGACAAAGATTGAATTTATTGACGAGGATAGGACAGACTTGGATATTGTCAAAGAAGTGATTGAGGAAGATGGTTTTACATATCATCCTTCGACTGTTGTCCCTAATGTTATAGAAGTCATACCTTCGGTTATACCTATTACAGAAGATGCAGATGGAGATTACTATATACACCCATCTGTGGGAGATGAGCTGCTGATAGCTGTTAAGGGTGATAATTTTCTGGTTACCCGTTATTTTGACGAAAACGGAATAGAAAGAATCAGCAAACCCATAATACGCATTGGTGGCGTAGATATTAATCCTAATCTTTCAGGAAGTGGAGTTTATGATCCGATTGAGAATACTTATGTTCCATTGGAATATGAGGTGCTTAAAAATGGAGTGGAAGTTGCTGGTACTCCCGGCAATGAGATAGGTGATACTATTTTAATCTATGTTAAAACCGGTTTAGATAGCGCTACGTCTTTTCCAGTATTATCTGAGACAAGCAGAAGTATTACAATTTTTAACCCTCAACGTGGCAGCGATATTTTTGAAAATCAGGAATCTTTTGAAATGATAAGTTTTAAGGTAATCAGCGTCAATGACTTTCCTAGAATAACCTATGTGGATCCCAGTCTGGTTACTGTAGACGGAGGGGTTCCTGTTTGGATTACAGGTAGTAATCTACGTCCAGGTGCCAAGGTTTATATAGATGGCAAGGAAGTTACTGACATTGAATTTTCAGGAGATAATCAGTTTATCGCCTTTATTGCACCTCCGGGTAGACCAGGAGTTACCCAGCTCCAGATCATAAACCCTGAAGGCGGAATAGCTACACATCCATTTACATATTCGTCTACCTATACTGAACCCCAGTTATATTTCATTAATCCCGAAGAGGGGACCACTAATACACTAGTTACTATGAAAGGGGAGAGCTTTTTAAGACCGGACCCTACTGTTGTCGTCGATGATATAACTAACATTGATGAGTTTTTGATGTACAGGCTTATTGGCAGCAGGGTTCTTATGGATGGGCATGATATTAACAAATACAATAGAAAGCCTAACAACAAAATTGAGTTAATTCCCTTTGTTGAGGATGACTTTATTGTCAGAGATAATGTTTTTGAGTATCGAGAGAATATTGCACAACTTGAACTGGGAAGCAATTTCAATAGTGTTTTGCTGGTTGATGAAAATACGAATAAATTCTATCGAATAATTCGTGATGTTCAAAACAATTATGTAATTGAAGATGGACTTGGAAACCGCTATACTGTTGGCTACGATATAGATAGTGAAGTCTTTACTGCTGTAAGAGCAAGCTATATTTATGAAATAGAATTTCCGCAAAAAGGAGAAATAGCCTTAATAGATAGTGAGGGTGAGATTTACCTTTCATTGACAGCCTATACCCCTTATCTTATAGAAATGGTTGAAGGCTACCATGAGATAACAGGCAGCAAAGTGCAGTATATTGATAGCAGTACGCTGACATTTACAGTACCGGTACTAGCTGGTAGCCCCTGGACTGGACCAGGCTATTATGATGTTACAATCATTAACCCTGATATTAAGAGTCAAACTTTAACTGATGCTTTTCGCTATTTTTCATCACCGATGATTTTCCCGGTTGTAAAGGATGTAAGACCTGATCAGGGGCCTGACAGTGGCGGAAATATAATTACTTTTATTCTTGATGATTCTAATGAAACCTACAAATTTGTGGATACTGGTAATCAAAAGACAAAGGTATTTTTGGGTAGTCAGCAGGTTCCTACCGGGGATGTTGAGGTTTCCTTTGATGGCCGAGAAATGCAAGTTAGGGTGCCCGCTTATGATGAGGATATTAAAGAGAAGGGTACAGATAGAATTATAGTGCCCATAGTTTTGGTTAACCCTGATGGGGGTACCTTTAATATTTCATATGATAAACCCCTACATGTGGAAAGGGAAAATATAGATACTGATCGTGTTATTCGCGGTTATACCTATGTTGTTCCCACAAGTAATCCTGTAATCGATTATATTTCCCCTGTAGAGGAGGCTGCATCTGGCGGTTATGTTGTTGAAATCTTTGGAAGCGATTTTAGAGATTTTGAACCCTTCACAGATATAAATGGAAATTTCAGGTACGACCAAGGAGAGTTCTTTACAGATTTGGATGGTGACGGAGAGTATACAGCCAAGGCACCGAAGGATTCAGATTATCAGGCTCCTTCCAAGTATAACTCAGACTATCAAATTCTTACATCAGTTCTTTTACCTAAGGTTTATTTTGGAAATAAAGAAGCTGAAATTGTTGAGTTTAATTATGGATATCTCCAGGTAATTGTGCCCCCCGGAGTAGATGGATCGGTAGATGTATATGTAATCAATAATGATGCTGGTATTTCAAACAGTACTACATTTACCTATAAAATATTAAAGCCTGAAATAACAAGTATTGTGCCTGGCGAGGCTAGTAAATATGGTGGAGATCGGGTGGAAATATTAGGAAATGAATTTGCAGAGAGCTCTATAACCCTTTTAAGACCTGATTATGATACTGAAACAGGCTATTCTGTTGCCGAGCAAAAGAATTTGACCATGGTGAAGGTAGGAGATAGGACTAACAAAGATCTGCCAAGGGAGGACGAAAATTCTGGAGTAATCATGTCCCACAGAGCGACTGTCAGATTACCTGGTGGGCTTATTACCCAGTATGATGGCTCAGGAGATGGAGTGCTTCGAGTATCCATCATGCTTGACGGAAAAACATATACCCATGAATACAGAGGTGTTAGGTCAGAACCTGTTTTTATTAATACTACAGATTTACTATCTGAAGGTACTGCTTATCCATTTGAGGAATTAATTCGCTTTGAAATTGTAGAAAATCGCCTTCTAGTTGATGCTGGGTATGCCCCTGCAGTTGAATACTTTGGGAGCTATCACTTGATTGTTCATACTCCTGCTTATTATACAGTTGGACAAGTAAATCTTTATGTTGTTAACCCAGATGGAAGTATCGCTCAGGGTGAATTAGAGTATCTTAATCCTGACAGCCGACCTTATATTGTCAATATGACAATGGACGGCAGAGACCCTGTGCCTGACGATGAACAGGACGTGCTGGTACTTAATTTAAATTACAGGGGTGGAAATACCGTCAGTATCATAGGTGGTGACTTTAGGGAAGGTGCAGTGGTTCAGATTTCTAATATCATGATAATTCCCTCGGATGATATTTATTTAACTTATAATCTACCTACAAGATTAACGTTTACTGTTCCTGAAGTGCCTGAGGATAGAGTAGGGCAGCTTTTTAGGGTAACTGTGATTAATGAGGATGGCGGTAGTGCATCTTCTGATGAGGTCCAGCCCAAGCCGATTTACATTAAATTTATCAAGGGCGAATCTTTTCCTGAAGTGGAGAGTGTTACACCTGATAAGGGTCCCGCAAAGGGAGGTACACAGGTAATAATTGTTGGAAAAGACTTTAGAGAGGATCACCTTGGCAACCCGCCATTAGTATTTTTTGGTGAGGTCCAAATTGCTCCCCATAATGTAACTAGACTAGATTACAGGACCATACGTGTTGTAACACCTCCTAATGTTCCAGGTCCTGTGGAAGTAAAAATAGAAAATTACGATGGTGCTGTGTCTAGACCGAGTGGAATTTTCTATTATATAAGCAGTCCTACTATTAGTGCGCTTGTGGACCCTGATGATCCTACTGAGACAAGTCTGATTACCAACATTTCTGTTGAAGGGGGACAGAGCATTAAGTTAAAGGGAGCAGGATATGAGATTGATTCTAGAATTGTCTTTAATCCTGAAATTAAAGCTCTGGCAACAGGGGAAAGCGAAGATGGTAAAAATATTATATATATTGATGGTGAACCGTATCAACTCCTGTCTGGAGTTGATGGCACCCTGGAGGAATTTATAGATAGCGAAACCATGATTATTGAAACTCCATTGGGACGACTTAATGACAGGGGTGTGATAGTGATTAATAGTGATGGTGGAGCTACAGATATTTATGAAGATATCAGCTATGCTCTTCCAGATTTGACAGCACCCCATAGTGTAGCAGCTGAACTTGTCTATGATAGATATATACGGGTTCATTGGAGTGAGGTGCAGGGTGCTGAAGAGTATGAAATTTTTGTTATAGTTGATGATCAACCAATGGAATTTTTAGTTTCTACTAAATTAACAAGTTATCTCTATAGCAACTTGGAACCGAGAACTGATTACAGATTTGTGATAAAAGCAGTAGGAAACTTTGGTTCATCTCCGCCTTCAATTGAGAGCAATGAGGTAACTACTGGAAGAAGCGTTGGTTATCCAGATGATGATGGAGCGATAAATGAAAATACTCAATTTACAAGGGTCGGTCAAAGGGCAGATGTTAACATTGGCACCAAGGATTTTGATGATAAGGATATTGTCATTGATCTGTTAAGAGGAGAGCTTGCGGGTAGTAATGAGATAGTTATCAGCATACCAGCTTCAGTTATAGCTAACAACAGAGCAAAGGATATTAATGTAATTGGTAAGGATTTCTCAATTAAGTTTAATCCAAGTGCCTTTAATAATACTACTGTCAATAGTAATAAAAGCAGGGATGATGCTGGGGCCCGTTTTAGAATAGCTCCAATAAATGAAAACCTTAATGTTACTGGTGGGAATTACTTATCCACCCCCTATCTTCTAGAAGCAAATATTTATCTAGGTAGGGAAAACATTAAAATAGATTACCTTCGCTCTTTTATCAACCTCAGTATGGATTTTGATAAACCAAAGGCTGATATGAGAAGGCTAGATGATTTTAAATTGCACATGTATGATGAGAATAGGGGTATCTGGGAGCCTATTGAGTACAACATGTATGAAGCAGGTTCGAGTACAATTACAGCTGTTACAGACAGGCTTGGAAGATATCTTATTATAGGGAGCAGGAGGTAGTAGCGATGAAGAGATCATTTAGATTTATCTTACTGTTAGTGCTAATTGTGTTAGTGGGTTCCATTGCATCTGCACAGTTGTATTCTAATTTTAGGCAAGGTACTGTAGAAGGATTTTTGCTGGACAGAGGTAGTGACTTTGTACTTTTTGAAGAATATGATGGAACCATCTACAACCTTCCTGTTGGAGAAAGTGCTCGATTTGAAATTGACAATAGGCCAGTAAACCTTGCTGATTTTTTGCCAGGCATAGAAGTTTATGTTCAGGTTAGAGATGGTAAGGTTGAATTTTTGGAGGGATACTCAACTGCAAACCTGGGATATATAACTCCAGGGCGCAAGGTAAGAAGTGGCGTAGTCGCTAGAATAGATAGGGACCAAATCCAGGTAAGTTTGGCTACAGGGGAGCAGGAAACATTTTTCATATCGCCTGTAACTCTAGTTCAAAAAAAAGGAGTTAGGGTTACTTTAGATGTGCTTTATGTAGGAGATAGGATTAAGCTTTACTTTGATGAAGTGGATAGTAGGGTTGCTAGTAGAATAGAAATTGAAGGGGACTCCATTCGTATTAATAATATTTATAAGGGAACCCTTAATGTTTCTAATAGATTTACTAACTCCATTTCCTTGGAGGATGTTCATTTATTTGAAAACGGTGATTGGCAAAAATATAATAATCACATGAGTCTTCCATATACTTTGGATATCCCCTTGTTTGCAGGCGGCTATCAGATCCCACTTACTAATTTTAGCTATTATTCTGGAAGCACAGTATATATGGTAACAAAGGATTTTTTTAATACTGAAAGAATTGAAAGGATGCTCATAAAAAATAACTATGAATCTTTTTATAATGATAAGATACAGGATATAAACTGGTATACCCAAGGCTTTGAGCTAAGTAACAACAGGAACTTCCATTTTAACGACAGCACAGTTGTTATCAAAAATGACAGATTAGTAGATATGTATTCTTTAACTTCCCAGGCTGATGCTTTTGTAATAAGCGATGGTTATGGTGATAGCAGATTGGCCAGCTTGGTTTATATTTTGAATGAGGATATCAATAATTCTACTATTGGTAATCACCAATTATATGTAGGAAGACTTGAGATGGTTGTTGAGGATCTGGTCAGGATAGATGATTTCTTTATTTTGAATAAAAATCAATGGGAAGGCTTTGATGAAGAAAAGGAGCTTTTCTACGACAATGATACTTTCATTTATGATATGGAAACTGATACATATCTAACAACCAAGGAATTCTATTCAACGGATTATAGTGTAGATGAGGATAGCCGTTATGCTAGAAATAATAATTTAAAAAGCTGGTATGGATATATCTATACTGATGGTGATCGGATAGCTTCTATAGGTTTAATGAAAGATCTTGATTCTCTTCTAAAGCAAAGAGTTACTAATGGGATTATTGAGGTTATTGAGGATGATCGCAATGTGGGCTGGACAACAACATTAAGGAATGCTAATGATTGGAGCAATAGACATGAAGAGTGGGTTCCCAAGAATTCTTCTTTAAGGGTTAATCTAGAAGGAGCTATTGTAATAAAGGATGGAAAGCTTATATTACCCGAGGAATTGAAAATAGGAGACAGGCTGTATCTAGTAAGGGATGATTTCAGGGGTAAGGTGGTCATAGTAAAATAAAGTCTGAAGGCAGTATTGCTTGGTCACCAGAGTTAGCAGCTACTTACATAGGAAAAGGGCATATTATGCTCACCTGGCAATTAAATTTTAGCAATTCTAGAGTTTATTTCAATCATAAAGCCTATGCTTTGCAAACTCGCTTCACTCAAACAAGCAAATCATTACGTCTTTTTAGCTTTCATAAACTAAGAATTGCAAAATAATTTAATTATGGTTCGCTCCATACGCCATTTCCCTGTATTCTGGCTTCTGACTTCTGTATTCTAAAACAAACAACTGGGGGTTGCTGCATGAAATATTTAAAGCTACTTAGATTTATGACAATAGTATTGGTGTTGATAGCTGTTGGTGGAGTTGGATTAGCAGTACCTCCTGATTTTTTAGGTGGAGTATATAATGAATACGAGTATGAAGAATATATATTTATTAGTGGTGAACCCATTAAGTTTGTGGGTACGGTAAAAGTTACTGAACCTGAAATGGGAACCAGCGCCTCACTAACCAATAGCTATCGGTTTACCTTAGAACCAGAAGACAAATCAATGCAAGGCAAGATTGACCGAACAATGTCCTATAATACTACCTTTACTGATAGGCCTGATAAGGGGCAAACTTTGGGACAGACTGAGATATCAAGCTACAAAGAGACAATTGAGATAAATGGGGACAAATATGTCCTTGCTGATTATTTTTTCTCGAAATCTGATGTCATAGATAATAGACCTGCAGCCAAATATTATTTAGGCAATATTACAGGTAAGAAAATATACAACATTAATAGTGGTCAGGGAAGAGTGATGATTGATATTTCTGGAGGAAATGTGGGCTATGAGAATTTTTGGGGAAAGACTGAAACTCAGATAATAAATTATGTTATTAATACTGAAAGAGAGCTGTTGATAGAGGGTGAGGATGATGAAGAAGATATCACAGAGGAAATTGCCTGGGGAGGTTCTTATAAAGTCCAAGCGTCAGACAGCACTCACAAAAACCTGATTTATTCTGAAAGTAGCCCAAGCTTGATCAGCTTTGAAGGGGGACATGTTAGAACAACCAATAGAGAAATGGTCTCAATGTATGATTATAATCTGCCCAGGATGGTTAAGGGAAGTCCTCTTGCAAGTGGTCGGGATAGGGGTGTCCTTCAGCTGTCAAAGAAGATGGTTCCAGAGCTTGAAAGCCTGATTGTTCCTAAATTCAGGGATGTTGGAGGCCATTGGTCTGAGGATAACATACGTAGAATGTATTCATTAGACGTTTTTGATAACATAGATGAATACTTTTTGCCTGATGTACCAATGACAAGGGTAGAATTTACAAAGGGAATAATTAGGGCCTGTAATATTAAGGTTGAGTCTAATGCTGAAGAAGAGGAAAGACCAACCAGAAGAACTAGATATGCCGAGCCTGAGGATGAAATATCTCCATTTATAGATGTAGGTTCCACAGATCCGGACTTTAACTATGTTATGGAGGCACTTGATAAAGGAATTATTGAAGGTGTTTCAGCTATACAGTTTGGACCGAATGACCCTCTTACCCGTGCTCAAGCTGTTACAATTCTTATTCGGGCTCTGGGATTTGAGAGTAAAGCTCCAACACCCGGTTTTAGAACCCAATTTAGTGATGATGCAAGGATTCCAAATTGGGCTAAGGATAGTGTCTATGTTGCCCGGGAAGTTGGCCTGGTAGGCGGGGATACCGCCAATAATTTCAACCCTAATCAGGTGATGACACGGGCTGAAGCTGCAGCAATGCTTACAAGATTTCTGGAGTTTTTAGAGAAAGATTTACAAATAGATTACAGGGAAAATATTATACTTTTTAACTGACTAACTTGGCGTAAGTCTCCCATCTTCTACAAGTGGGAGTAACGCCAACTAAGCCATTCATTCGTAGCTCTAAAATTCAGCGGGAGTAAAAACTCCCCTGAATTAAGATCTTACTTCAATTAGTAATTATATCTAAAATTTGGAATAAATTCGTTTAGTTTTAAAGAGGATTCCTTAAACCTAAGAGAGAATAGTTGAAAATAGACTACTTCAATCTAATGTTTCTTTTAAAGAAGTAAATTAGGATCCTTTAGTTATTAGTGGTAGTAAAAAATTTAAGTTTGGGGGAAAGAGTATGAAGATTATGGGAAGGAAAATGGGGTTGCTACTATTGATTGGCCTTTTAGTAGTAGTCCTAGCAACACCAGCGGCTTTTGCTGATGGGGTGTCCTTATCTTTTAACGGTGAGGATTATGTAGCTGATATGTATTTGGAAAATGGTGTCAGCTATATTTCGGCAGATTCGTTAACTAGTACACTAGGAGTAACTGTTGAAGAGGAAGGCTATGTAGCTCTTCGTAACTTCTTTGAAAATCTCGGTGGAGAGGTAGAATGGGACAGTTCCAACAATCAAGTGATTGTGTTCTGGCAAGAATCAGTTAGTGATTTACCTGAGGGTGATTTATCTGCAGATGATTTAGTTGTCAAGTCTACAGAGCTATTACAGGAGTTTAATACATACAAGATGAGCGGAGATGCTGTAATTGTAATGGACATTACTACGCCAGAAGCTGCCGAAATGGCTGAAATGCCACAAATTCCTGAAATGAATATGACAATGGAAGGAGTATTTCAACAGGAACCAATGGCAATGTACATGAGACAAACCATGGAGATGCCTTTTGAAGAAATGGGCTTGACTGAAGAAGAGATGGCCATGTTTGAAGCGCAAAACACTATGGTTACTGAAATGGTATGGTATGATAATGCTATCTATCAAAAAATGCCAATGGCCGATCAGTGGATAGTTCAGGATTTAGCTGAAATGGGCATGATGGATGGTTTGACTAATCTTATTCAGATTACTCCCCAGCAGTCAGTAGATATGATGCGTCAATTTGGGATTACTAATAAATTTGGGGAAGATGTAGTAATAGATGGTCAAGAGTATTATACGGTAACAAACCATGTTTATGGTGATACATTTAAAAAAGTACTAGAAGAGTTGATGGGCGATTTCAATTTTGAAGATTTAGTTACTGGAGGCATTGAACTATCTGAAGAAGAGCAAGAAGAAATGACAGATGTTAATGCTGAAATGCAGCAGGTGATTAAGTCTATGCTGGAGACAATGGAGCTAACTTTTTATACTGAAACCTATATCAATAAAGATACATTCTTAACTGAGGGAATGTCTATGGATATGGAATTGAAGTTTGAATTGGATGAGACAATGATTCCAGAAGGACCTGTAAGTATGCATATGCAAATGCAGGGTGATTTTATACTCTCTGACTTTGGCGTAGAAATTGAGCTTCCTGATTTAAGTAATGCAATTACTCAGCAGGAATACATGGAACAAATCATGGAAATGATGGAAGTGGAAGTAGAGCCTGAGCCAGGAACAGAAGTAGAAGTGGAAGTGGAGTAACAAAACTTAGTTTTATCAAGGCCTTGGATCCGTTCCAGGGCCTTTTTTGTTTTATAGAGTTATATCTTCCTTATCGGAAACAATCTAACTATAAGGTATCCAGCTAATGTACCCCAAAGAATATGGCTTGGAAGAGATATGGATATGGATGCTGCATCCATCAAAGGTAAACCCATTGTTAAAGATATGGTTGCAAAAAAGTTTCTAACCAGTATCCAAATGAAAAAGCCATAGAAACTTCCTATCATTAGATAGTGGTTTCTTCCAACAAGGAGATAAGTCAGTCCCAAACCAACTCCAAGAATGCTCCCCCAGATAATATGGGTAACCATAGCAAAGGCTAGATACCAAAAATCCAAAGGAAATTCTGTTGTTCTGTAGATAACAGATCCAGCATCCAATAAATTGAACCAGTTTGAGTAACCCGAATAAAAGAATACTGCTGATATGATAGTTTTTGCTACAGAAGAGATACCGCCACTAAATGTACTAATCAAAACTAAACGATTGAAAGCATTACTTTTATCCCAGATCAAACTATTGCTTTTGTCTTTTCTATTTATAGACAAATTTAGTACCCCCCTCGAGTGATAGATAAAACCTCTTCTATATTTGCATTAGCATGAGGTACATTATTGGAATTATTAATATGCTTTACATATTATAGATTAATATTCTCATCATGTAGGACTGACTCCAAACAGTCCAGATGGGGCTGGTCCAGCAGTTATGGGATTCTGGGTAGAACCATTCTGGTCAGAAACCCGATGGGGCAGATTTAGCTGAAAATGACGCAAAGTACTTAGGTGGCAACCATCGCAGTATCTATATGATTTCGTATCAAACCACATACCCCGAACTATGTCAAAAAGTGTCGAATGTTAACTTGGTAAAGGTAACAATATCCACGAGTGTTTACCCATAAATTTTCTTTTTTAGAAGGATTATTTTAATAAAGGTCGAAGTATTTTTTAAAACGTTTTAAAGATTGTTTTATATTAGGGAGGCTAGATATGTTAACACCTGTAGAAAGGGTATTTAAAACAATTCAATTAGAAGCTACCGATATCGTGCCTGTTGATTTGCATGCCTTTGCAATGGCTGCTGAAAATTCACCATATTCCATGGCAGAAATTTTTAAAAGTGGTGAGTTAATTGCTAAAACGCAGATGACTTTTTGGAAAAAATTTAAGCATGATATGATTTTGCTTGAAAATGGTACTACGGCTTTAGCGGAAGCAATGGGTGCTCAAGTAGTTTATCCAGAGAATGAAGTTCCTAAAGTGATTAAGCCTGTTTTAGATAGATTGGAAGATGTGGAGAAACTTTCTGTACCTGATCCTGGTAGTGCGGCTACTTTGCCAGAGCTTTTGAGGGCAACAGAAATTATGGTAAAAGAAATTGGTAATGAAGCATTTATAATGGGAAGAGCTGATCAGGGACCATTTTCATTAGCTGCGCTTTTAAGAGGAGTAGATAATTTTCTGATGGATTTGTTGGCTCCAGAAAAAAGGGAACTCTTAGATAGATTGTTGGAAATTTGTACATTAGCTACAACAAAATTTGCATTAGCCCAATTAGAGGCAGGTGCCCATGCCACCTCTATGGGAGAAAGCTTGGCGGGACCAGATTTAATCTCACCAAAAATGTATGAAGAATTTGCACAGCCTTACGAAAAAAGAGTAGTTGATGCTGTTAAAGAAAAAAATGGTATCATTTCTCTTCATATTTGTGGGAACAGTACGGGAATTATTGATTTAATGGTGCAAACTGGAGCACAAATATTAGAAATAGATGAAAAAGTGGACTTAAAAGTGGTTAAAGAGGCTGTAAAGGGGAAAGCTTGTTTGCTTGGACCAGTTTCTCCTAGAGTTTTACGTTTTGGAACTGCAGTAGAAATAGAAATACTGACTAAAAAGGCAATGGAGATTGCAGGTGCAGATGGTGGTTTGATTTTAGGACCTGGATGTGCCCTAGCTCCGGGTACTCCCGAAGAAAATATAACTGCAATGATAACTACAGCTAGAGAATATGGAATATCCTGAAAAATGGAGGGAAGATTGTGAGTGTTCAAAAAAGTGAGAAGTCTGAAACACGTAAGAAGAAAAAGAGTTTTCTGCACTTATTGAATAATCCTGAAATGGGTTTGGTTATTCCTCTTGTAGTTTTAATTATCATAATTGGAACGATTAACCCTAGCTTTTTTAATTTTGATAACCTAATAAATATAATGAGAAACACTTCCTTTACTTTTATTATTGCAATTGCAATGACTTTTGTACTTATCTCTGCAGGATTGGATTTATCTGTAGGCTCTTTAATAGCTTTAGGTGGTACTATCACAGGAATGTTATTAAAGGCTGGTATACCTATTCCGCTAAGTATTTTGCTTGGAGTAGCATTAGGTGCTTTAGTAGGTTTAATAAACGGTCTTACTATTGTAAGATTTAAAATTCCTCCTTTGATTGTTACCCTTGGTATGCTTTATGCCGCTAGGGGACTAGTGCTTGTTTTTACAAAGGGTGCTCCTGTTTATCCGTTACCCCCTTTATTTAATGAAATTGGTCAGGGCGGCATTGCTGGAATACCCTATGTAATTATAATAGCTGCTATCCTAGGTATAGTGGCACATATTATTTTAACTAAGACAACTTACGGTAGGGCTGTTTACGCCACAGGAGGCAATGAGGAAACGGCCAGGCTGTCTGGAATTAATGTAGATAAAATAAAGCTTTCTGTTTATATGCTTACAGGGATGGCAAGTACATTTACAGGAATGCTTATGGCTGGACGTTTGGCTTCTGCCCAAGCTAATGCAGGTACCGGTTGGGAACTTCAGGTCATAGCTGCAGTTATTATTGGAGGAACAAGTATGTTTGGAGGAGCGGGAAGCATCCTTGGAACTCTTCTTGGTGCATTCTTTATGAATGTAGTGGCTACAGGAATGATTTTGATGCGTATATCAGCATATTGGCAGGACTTCGTCATTGGAATAATAATTGTCCTAGCTGTAGGTATTGATCAGTTCAGACGCAGACGTTCAGGCCTAAACTAAAGAGGTGAGTAGATAATGGCACGTAATATCTTAGAGATGAATAATATCACCAAGAGGTTTTTTGGAATAACTGCTTTGGAGGAAGTTAACATCAGTCTCTGTGAGGGTCAGATAATGGCATTAGTAGGGGAAAATGGTGCGGGTAAGTCTACTCTAATGAAAATATTAAGTGGAGTTTACTGTAAGGGTAATTTTGAAGGGCAAATCATTGTGGATAGTAAAGAAACTGATTTTAACAGCAAACAGCAATCTGAAGAAGCTGGTATAGAGATGATTTATCAGGAGGTTAATTTACATCTAGATCTTTCAGTTGCAGAAAATATTTTTCTTGGAAGACTTCCACGTAATAAACTAGGCTTTGTTAAGTGGCAGGAAGTTTATGATAATGCTTTTGAAGCACTTGAAGCTGTAGGACTTGATGTGGATGTTCATCAAAAGGTTCGTAACTTGAGTACCAGTCAACAACAACTAATAGCAATTGCTAAATCTCTGGTTCGTAAACCCAAGATTTTAGTACTTGATGAACCTACATCTGCATTAACGGAAACGGAAGCACAAAATCTTTTGAACTTACTGCAAAATCTACAGCATAAGGAAAAAATATCCTGTATTTATATTTCCCATAAACTAGATGAGGTATTTGCCATTGCCGATAGTATTACTGTGTTACGAGATGGAAAATTGATCAATAGCTATCTTAAAGAAAATGTTAATTCCAACCAAGTGGTAGAGGATATGGTTGGCAGAAAGATTGAAAACCTATTTCCAAAAACGGAAGTTCCTATTGGAGACGTAGTATTACAAGTGGAAGGGTTGACTGTTTCACATCCTTTGACTAAGGCTAAGAATATTGTTGAAAATGTATCCTTTGAAGTAAGAAAGGGAGAAATATTAGGACTTGCAGGTTTAATCGGTTCGGGACGTAGTGAAGTGGTAAATGCCATCTTTGGTGCTTTGGAAACACGTGGAGAACCTAAGATTTATATTGATGGAAAGAAGGTCAAGATAAAATGCCCGGTGGATGCTATTGCTAATGGATTAGGTCTGGTTACCGAGGATAGACGTAAGTCAGGTTTTGTTGGATCCATGAATATTCGCGAGAATATTTCTTTAGCCAGTTTTGCTGAGATCAGCAGGTTAGGCTTTGTTAACTCTTCAAAAGAGGAGAAACTTGTTGATGAAAAAATCAAAGAACTGCGGATTAAATCTACAGGTAGCGAAGCTAGTATTTTATCTTTAAGTGGTGGTAACCAACAAAAGGTAGTTCTAGCAAAATGGTTAATGAGAGATGTAAAAATTTTGATTTTAGATGAACCTACTCGAGGAATAGATGTTGGAGCAAAGGTTGAAATATATAATTTGATGACAGAGCTGGCACGTCGTGGAGTAGCAATTATAATGATTTCTTCTGAGCTCCCAGAACTTTTGTCCATGTGTGATCGTTTTATAGTTTTAGCAAGAGGGAAAATAGGAGATGAGTTTCTAAAAAATGAAGCAAGTCAGGCAAGAGTGATGAAGGCAGCTACAGGTGCTTGAATGAACTCACTTTGAAGGGGGTGGGAGTTAGGGAAAATACTATTCTTGGTCAGACTGATTAATTTTGTTTAAAAAAATGGGAGGTTAAGTAAAATGAAAATGAACAAAAAGTTTATTTGGGTTATTGTAAGTCTTTTAGTTATGGGCTTGTTTTTGGTAGGCTGTGGTCAAAACGGAAATACAGATAATGAGGCAAATAACTCTGAAGATAGCTCAGAAGAAGCAAGAATAGTTTTCGTAACTCCATTAATTGGGCATCCTGTATGGCTTATTGCTAAACAAGGTTTTGATGAAGCTGCACAAGACTTAGGATTTAGCGGTGATTGGGTAGGACCCCAGGGAATAGATGCTAATGCAATGATTCAGCAAATTGAAAATGCTATTGCTCAGGATGTTGATGGTATTGTAACTATGGCCCTAAACCCAGAGGCATTCCAGCCTGTCTTAGAAAAGGCTGAAGAAGCTGGGATTCCTGTTGTTATTGTAAACTCTGATGCACCAAATGCACCTCGTATGGCTTACTTAGGGACTGATGAAAAGAACTTAGGGCAAACAGGAGCTCAAGAGATAATTAAGAAGCTTGATGGAACTCCTGCTAAAGTCTTAACAATGCAGAGTACCATGGATGCTAAAGTAGCTAATATGATGATTGAAGCTTATATTGAGGAATTAGAAACTGCACCAGGAACTGAAATCTTGTCAAGAGAATCAGATAATAGTGACATGATGGTAGCAGTACAGAAGTTCCAAAATATGTTGCAGACATATCCAGATGCTAATGTAATTATTGGAGTTGCCGCTGAAGTTGGTCCTGCTGCTGCTACAGTAGTTGAAGAAATGGGATTAAAAGGTGAAATTACAATTGTAGCTATTGACGATATGCAGGAAACAGTTGATGCTATTAAGAATGATGTAATTTACGGCACTTTAACTCAAAACTTTTATCGTATGGGTTATCAGGCTTCCGAATTAATAATGGACTATATTAAAGAAGGTAAGGAACCTGCTAGTAAGATTATTGACTCTGGTACCATTTTCGTTACAAAAGAAAACATAGACTCTTATCAAGACGAAATGAAGAACTGGTAACTATATTTGGCCGGTCTATATATAGACCGGCCTTTAAATAAAAGGTTATTGGAGGGAAAAGTATGCTAACATCTAGGGAAAGAGTTCGACTTGCGTTGGAACACAAAGAACCTGATCGAATTCCCATTGATAATGGTGGAATAGTATCAGGCATGCATAAGGTGGCATACAAAAATCTATTAGAATACTTAGGGTTAGAATCAGAAATTGAAGTCTATGATCCAATACAGGGTCTGGCAAAGGTAGATGATGCTGTCCTAGAAAGGCTTCACGTAGATACGAGATATATATTTGCTAATGGACCTTCTAACTGGGAGTATAAAGAGAATGAAGATGGCACTTGGTATAACGAATGGAATGTTCTCTTTAAAAAAGTAGGCTTCTATGCTGATTCTGTCGGGCACCCCTTAGCCGATAAATCATTGGAGGAAATAAAGAAATTTAAATTTCCCGATCCTGAAGACAAAGCACGATTTGCAGGACTTAAAGAAAAAGCGGAGAATTTATATAAAGAAACCGATTATGCACTAGTAGGCGGTACAATTGGGGCTTTATATACACCGGCATGGGATTTAAGGGGATATCAGCAGTTTATGTTGGATAGTGTTGCAGAACCTAGAATTGCAGAATATCTAATGGATGAGCTGTTGGAATGGTGGATTGCCTTTTATGATAAATATTTAGATGAAATAGGTGAATATATAGAGTATTTTTGGGTTGGTGATGATTGGGGTCAACAAACAGGACCTTTGATTAATCCGGATAATTTTCGTAAGGTTGTAAAGCCGCGGTTTGCTAAGCTTCATGATTTTATTAAAACTAAAACAAAAGCTAAGCTGGCTTACCATACTTGTGGATCAGTTTACTGGGCTTTACAGGATTTTATTGATATTAACGTGGATATCATGCATCCATTACAGCCTACAGCTAAGGATATGGATTCGCAAAGAATCAAACAAGAATTTGGAGATAAACTGTCATTTCATGGTGGAACAAACAACCAGGGGGTCTTTCACCTAAGCAAGGAATTAGTCATAGAAGATGCTAAAAAACGGATTAAAGCGTTTGCACCCGGAGGCGGCTATATTTTTTCTTCAGGCCACAATATCCAGGCTAATTGCCCTCCCGAAAACATTTTGGCACTATTTGATACTGCTTTTAAATATGGTAAATATCCTATTGAATTCTAAGGTGTGTGGTAAGGATGAACACAACATTAAAAGATGTAGCAGCTTTAGCTGGGGTTTCGATAGCTACTGCAAGTTTAGCTCTTAATGATGGCTACGGGGTAAATGTAAATACTAAAGAAAAAGTAGTCCAAGCAGCTCACAAGCTAAATTATGTTCAGAGCAGCGTAGGAAGAAATCTTATTACTGGTAAAAGTAATACTATAGGTCTTTATATTTTAAACAGCCGCAATAATCCCGACTTAACAGGAGAATGCTCCTATTTCTATTCTATTTTAAGAGGGGTTTTGAGTGTTGCTCAGCAAAATGGCTACTCATTAAGCTTTTGTGTTAAAACTTGGGAGGAAATTGAAACAAGCAACTTTTTTGCCCTGCGTTCACGGGATCGTTCTAATGATGGCATGATTATAATTCCTCAGTATAACTATCATTATAGTTTTTTGCAGGACTTGGAGAAATATGACTTCCCTTATATAATTTTTAACCCTAATACGACAACTAATAAATCTAAAAGAATATCTCTGAATAATTATTTAGGTGCAAGACTTGCCACAAGGCATCTTATTAATCTGGGCATAGATTCTATAGGTTTTATAAATGGACCGGAAAACCACTATGACGCAGTTGTAAGGGAAAGAGGATTTCTGGAAGAACTGGTTCAAGGAGAAAAGGTTAAAGCTGAAGAAAAGTGGTTTGAACGGGGTGACTTTACTACTAAAAGTGGATATGAAGCTATGGAAAGAATTTTAAAAGGCGGAACACCGCCCAATGGAATTTTCTGTTCCAATGACTATATGGCGGCAGGTGCCATTCAGGCTTTATATGATAATAATTATAGGGTACCAGATGATGTTGCTGTTGTTGGATATGATAATACAGATATAGCCCTTAGTATATATCCCCACCTAACAACTGTTATTAATCCAACATTTGATTTTGGTAGGCTGGCCATGGAACGGTTATTACGCCTTATAAATGGTGAAAGAGACTTTGAAGAAATTATAGTAGAACCTGAATTAATTATACGAGGATCTACCCAAAAAATTAAGCTAAATGATAAATAGTATAAAATAAGGTTCTGGGAAAATCCCAGGACCTTATTTTGAATATGCTTAGTACACTTATAAAAAATATAAATTCAACTGAACTGGGGAGAAATCTAAAATGTATCTTTCTTTTGACTTAGGTGGTACTAACATTAAGGCGGGAATTATTGATGAAGTGGGAAGGATTATACATAAGCACTCGCTTCCAACAGCAGAAAGCAAAAATGTGGATGAAATTACGATGCAGTTTGTAAAAATAAGCAATACCATAATTACTGAAACAAAAATTGATAAAAATATAATAAAAGGTGTAGGGGTTGGAATACCAGGTTATGTGGAATCGGAAAAAGGTATTGTAATTAAAGCCCCTAATCTGCATTGGGTTAATATAAATATTAAAGAAAAGCTGGAAAGAATTTTTGACCGACCTGTTTTTATCACTAATGATGCAAATGCTGCTGCACTTGGGGAAATGTGGAGAGGTGCAGGTAAAGGTAACGATAATCTTATTTGTGTAACCTTAGGCACGGGAGTTGGTTCAGGAGTAATCGTAGGTGGTAGGATCCATAATGGATGCTATGGGGTGGCAGGTGAAATAGGCCATTTTAAAGTTCGAATGGATTCCGGGAGAAAGTGCAATTGTGGTCAGATAGGTTGTTTAGAAACAGAAAGCTCTGCTAGTGCACTAGTTTTTTATGGAATTAATGCTATAAAAAATGGAAATAGAACTTCTTTAGCAGAAATCATGAAGAAAAATGGTAAATTAACTGCTGAGGATATTACCCAGGCTGCCCAGCAGGGTGATAGGGTAGCGACTGAGTTAGTAGATAATGCTGCATATTATTTAGGCTTTGCTCTAGCTAACATTTATACAGTTGTAGCACCTCAAAGGATAATTATCGGAGGGGGTCTTTCAAAAGCAGGTGAAATACTGTTTAAGCCCATAAGGAAATGGTTTAATAAATTTCTTTTTACAGATATTATAGAGCCGGAAGCCATATTTGCGGCCACTCTAGGAAATGATGCCGGTATCGTAGGCCTGGCTAGATTAGTTGAAACGCAAGGCACATGAGACAAACCATGGAGATGCCTTTTGAAGCGCAAAACACTATGGTTACTGAAATGGTATGGTATGATAATGGTATCTATCAAAAATGCCTATAGCCGATTAATGGGTAAAGCCAATTATTAGATGTCGAATTTGCAGGAATAATGTCGGTTTTGTGGAAGTATTTTTAGGTAATATTTAAGAAATTAGTTTTTTACATAAAGGTGGTAGGTTATGTTAACGCAGCAACATATTTTAAAGCGGGGGCATATTAGTGCAGAACTTAGTAATATATTTGATTATCCTATGATAGTAGCAGTAGCGGCTATGGGTTATGGAAAAACCACTTCAGCAAGGGATTATCTCAATGAAGTAAATGCACAGTATGCTTGGTTGTCAGTTGAAAGTGACGAATCATCTCCACAGTATATCTGGGACTCTCTTATAGGGCAGCTGGCCAAAACAAACTCAGAACTTAGTAAACAGCTTCGTGCTTTAGGTTTTCCTGATGATGCGCCGCAGAGAGACAATATCTTAAAAATAATCGAAGACCATAGCTACATGACCAACACCGTACTGGTAATTGACGATTATCATTTTGCTCACTCGCCCGAACTTAACAGGCTGATTGAGAAAATTGTACGGGCAAAGATAGATGGGTTACATATTCTCATCCTTTCAAGGACAATACCACAAATGAATATTGATGAATTAATGCTCAAAGGATATTGCTACTTAATAAAAAGTGATTTATTTGAGATAAATACTGATGAAATAAAGGAATACTTTAACCTCTATAACCATGATATTTCTGATGATACCGCTAGACAGGTTTATGAGATATCAGAGGGCTGGGTATCGGCCGTATATCTAATCATGCAAAGGTATGCTGAAATAGGGGAGGTGGAGTCGGGAAGAAGTATCGAAAGACTGATCGAAACGGCAGTTATGTCACGATATACTGACAAGGAAGTAATGATATTGAAATCACTATCTGTGCTTGATAGCTTCACACCACAGCAGGCAGTATATATGACTGATGACAAGGAAACCGAAAGTATTATTCAAAGATTAAGCTATGGGAATTCCTTTATCCGTTATGATGAACATCAAGGGGTATATAGAATCCACAATATTTTTACTAACTATTTAAAAAAACTACTGGAAGTACAGCCATCCAATATAAAGCTCAACGAATTGCATAAGCGTTCCGGGCAATGGTGTATTAATAACGGTGATATTATTTCAGGATTTAAATATCTCCTAAAAGCTAAGGAGTATGACCTTATTCTAGCTGAATTTGAGAAGCACAGTATTAACTTGGTGATAGATAACAATCCCAGATATATATTAGAACTATTTGAGCATATTCCTGTTGAAGCAAGATACCGTCATCCTATTGGCTATCTTGCCTATGCCGGTTTTTATGTTACCAATGTGGATCCGGAGGCTGGTGCACGGCTTCTAACAGAAATAGAGCGGTATTACCAAAATGATGACGGAATATCACCTGCAATGGATAGACGTATTTCTGGAGAAATAGAGTTAATCAAGGCCTATATCGGTTTTAATGATGCTTCTTTGATGCACGAAAAACTGGCAAAAGCTCATGGGATGCTGGGAGGACACTCTTTGATCGCCAATAAGGATAAGATTATTACTTTTGGCTCTCCCCACGCTTTATACTTATATTATCGGGAAAAAGGGCAATTGCTATGGACAATGAAGTGTGTAGAAGAGATGTTTCATCATTACATGGAAATGGCTGGCGGATGTGGCAAGGGATTTGATGAGCTGCTACGAGGGGAGTATTACCTGGAAATTGGGGATCTTGATAAGGCCGAGCTTTACGCTTTCAAGGCGATATACAAGGCCAGAACAATGGAACAGGTTTCTGTCATTATCTGTGCGCAGTTGACACTTGCAAGAGTTTGTGCTGCAAAGGGGAAGTTTGATGAAGCATTAGAAACTATGGACGATTTATGTGAAGAGGTAGATGCTTGCAACAGCCCCATTCTTAGTAGTGCATTTGACTTGTGTGCCGGCTATATTGGAGGGATAACGGGAAAAGATAACAGGTTTGCCAAATGGTTAGGGTCGGGAGATATGGAACAAAGTGAGGTATTGTATCAGGGCATGGGGTTTAACAACATTATCTATGGAAAATACCTTTTGCTTAAGAAGGACTACATAAAACTAGAAGTGCTATGCGAAGAAATGCTGCAGGCTTTTTCTCAGCTAAACAACCTGTTGGGTTACCTACATACTTACATCTTGGATGCAGCTGCCAAATACAAGCTTTACGGTATGGAAAAGGCAAAATCCGCAATCTTATCTGCCCTAGATATAGGCAAGTCAGATGATATTGTATTACCTTTTGCAGAATATGGTATACATATTTTGGAAATACTGCAAGACATGCAAAGAGAAGCCGAAAATGATGAATATCTGGACAGGCTAGTGGCATATGTATCTCAGTATGCTTCTAACCTGGAAAATATTGAAGGTGCAAAATCGACGGTGCCAATAATGACGAATCGCGAGGAAGAAATACTCAAACTTATTGTAGAAGGCAAAACCAACCGGGAAATCGCTTCAGAGCTATTTATTGCGGAAGTCACCGTCAGGAAAAATATCACTTCTATTTACCGGAAATTAGATGTTACTGGACGAGCCTCGGCTGTTAAGAAATCTATGGAAATGAAAATAATGTAGAATTCTAGGAAAAAGTATCTCATGCGATAATATTTTGTTTTAAAAAACTCTGCTATGATTTTGATAGTGGAGTTTTTTTATTTATTGGATTGGTGAGGAGGGAATACATGTGCCAAAAATCATAAATGTCATTCCGAATGATAATTATACCCTGGTCATAGAACTCGATAACTGTCACAAAATTATCTACGATATGAAGCCCAGGCTGCATGCAGTTAGATTCTGTAATCTTGCTGATATAAAAAAGTTTAAAGACGTTAAAGTAGAGAACGGAAATACCCTAGTCTGGGACAGTTTATGTGAGATAACCATTGATGAAATTATGAATATTATTGAAAGATGAGATAGGTATTAAAAGTGTTAAATGGTAATTCAATTGAGCAACAATAAAGGAGGAAAACAAATGAGAAAAACATTATTGTGTACGCTGGCTTTACTACTTTTATTTGTTTTTGCAATACCAGCGATTTCTAGTGTGTCTGAAGTCATAACATTTAAATATGATGATTTTACCAATAATAATTTAATTAAGCTGGATGGTGATACAGAAATAATCAACGATTCATATACAGAAAAAGATGTTATCAGACTGACTCCAGCAGTCAATGGTAAATCGGGTACAGCATATTACCAAAACTATATCTCTCTGGAAAATGATCGTTCCTTCAGCACCTATTTTACCTTTAGAATAATTCCGGACGGACTTGGCGCAGATGGTATTGTCTTTATTCTAAATAATGATACCAACCAATTAGGAGTTTCCGGTGGCGGTATAGGGTATTATGGTATGAATAACAGCATTGGTATAGAGTTTGATACCTTTGATAATTCTGATTGGAATGCTCCTTCAGACAAATGGTATGGGGACAAGGATCTTGGGTATAACCATATAGCTATTAATGTCAATGGCAATATTGATAATCCAGTTGCTGCGGCCTCCAATTTACAAATCGTATCTGCTACTGGTGAATCCAGCTATAATTTTAAGGACGGTAATTTACATCATGTATGGATTGATTATGATGGACCAAATTCTACCATTGAAGTGCGGATAAATCGAGAATCAAATGAACGTCCAGAAAACGCACTAATATCTTATAACAATCTTAACCTTGCGGACATTTTGAAGAAGGACGAAGTTTATGTTGGTTTTTCTGCTACAACTGGTGGCAGTCGTGAATCAAATGATATTAATTATTGGTACTTTAGTAACGACATTAGACCAATTGACACAGTAAATAAAGAATATGTCTCTGGGCCATCAATTAACTTAACTGCTTCTCCTGTTAGTGATACAGAAACCACGCTTACTGCTGCAGTAACAAACGCTGATGGTTCTTTTGCGTCCAATGAGGAAGTGGAGTTTAGCACGAATTTAGGAACGCTTAGCAGTACAACAGCTACTACTAATCAAAATGGTGAGGCTAGTGTTACCTTGACAAACATTACTAATGGTGGAGCCTATGTCAAAGTATTAGCAGCATATGGAGCTTATGATGAAGTTATTATGCCGCCTAGTGCGCCAACACTTGAAAGCAATAGCGCTACTTCCATTACCCTTACACCGATAGATGGTGCTGAATATAAAATGGAAGGTGGAGAGTGGCAGGCCAGTAATTATTTTTCTGATCTTTCTATGGATGTCGAGTACACCTTCTATGCCAGAATGAGGGAAACACCAACAAGTGCAGCGTCAACTGCAACCATTGGTGTAACCTTTTCGACATTGCCACCTTCTGCTGATGGCTTGCTGGCATACTGGAAATTTGATAACGACTTTACTGCTAATTTTGGAGGGGTAAATTTTAATTTAAATGGTCATGGAGCTGAGGGAGTGCCTATACAAGGACAATTTATGGGTAGAAATGCGGTTAAGTTTGAAAGGGATAAAGAGCAGTATCTTTTAACCGAAAATAGTATTCTAGAAAGTGGTAACAACTTTACCTATATGGCCTGGTATTATTTGACCGAGTCTATAGAAGGGTCAGATCGCTACTTTGTGCTTGAGTCTACTGGAGATTACTATCCTGTATCTTATGGACTTCTTAATGAAGGAGATGAGGCTAAGGGTCAGGTCTTTGCGAGTCATAGTAATAGTACACATATAAGTACTGAAGATGAGGTCTATGGTGCAAGTGTAGGTAAATGGTATAACATTATTGTTACTTATAATAATTCAGATCCATATACGCATACTGCTTATATAAATGGTGAAGAAGGTGGAACTTTAGAAGCTGAATTCATATATGATTTGACTGGTTTGGTGATTGGTTCATATAGAGATCAAAATGATAGATTCTGGGAAGGATACATTGATGATGTAGCCATCTGGAATCGAGTATTAACAGGAGAAGAAATTAATAGTTTACAAACAAGCCAAGTATCTGGAGAAGAGACTTATACCGTATACTATTATGGAAATGGCAATACAGATGGATCACTACCCATTGATTCCAGTATATATGAAGATGGAACAACAGTAACAGTACTAGGCAATACCGGGGGATTAGAAAAAACCGGCCATACCTTCGCAGGGTGGAATACCCAGGCAGATGGGAATGGAACTTACTATGAGGCCAATAGGACATTTACGAGAGGTTCAAGCAATGTGACATTATATGCGAAGTGGACAATGGATACCTACACTATCACCTACAACCTTGATGGCGGCACAAACTATGATGGGGCTCCTACAAGCTATACAGTAGAAACTGAAACAATAAACCTCGGTATACCAACCAAAGCCGGGTACACGTTTGATGGTTGGTATAATGCTGCAACTGATGGTAATGAGCTAACACAGATAGTAAACGGCAGTAGCGGGGACAAAACCCTATATGCAAGATGGATAGCAAATTCAGATACCGTATACCAAGTAGAACACTACAAGCAAAATATTGACGCAAGTGGCTATAATTTGATGGAAATTGAGACCAAGGGTGGAACAACAGATACCATTGTAACAGCCGTATATAAAAATTACATAGGATTCATAGAAAACACTACGCATAGTGATCGTGTGGCAAGTGGAACAATATTCGATGATGGCAGCCTGACACTTAAGCTCTTCTACGACCGTGACACCTATACTGTCAGCTTCAATACTAATGGAGGTAGCGGGGTAAGTGATACCTCCGATATACGCTATGAAGCAACAATCCCATCACCCATAACTCCAACTAAAGAAGGTTACATCTTTTTAGGGTGGTATAAAGAACCAGGCTTAACTAATGTTTGGAGCTTTACAGGAGACAAAGTATTAACAGATACTACCCTGTATGCAAAGTGGATAGACAAGGAAACCATCATGATGACAGCTAACCCAGCCAACGTAGCAGGCAGCAAAAGCTTTAGGCAGGTATTTACATTAAACATTGTTAATGACACAGTAACAGGATCAGTATATGCATCAGATATAAGCCTTGAAGGAGTATTAGATGGGCTAGATATAGCAACAGTTGACAAAACAAGTCCAACAACAGTTACAGCAGAGGTTTA
>Ga0209643_1000350_pt1 | contig 93847 bp, 99 predicted proteins | sample AutmiccBRH37_all_FD_187383 | JGI IMG/M metagenome (GOLD analysis project Ga0209643, IMG submission 187383) | Deep subsurface microbial communities from Mt. Terri, Switzerland - Autotrophic microbial communities BRH/37_all (SPAdes) (version 2) | ecosystem: Environmental > Aquatic > Deep... | reverse complement strand
ACAGCAAAGGGGGTGTTGCCCCTCCCCCAATCCTGAGCAAAACTACCCAGACCTGTTGTCTACAACCCTCAAGAAAGTGGGTAAAAAACATGTCCGAAAATGGGTAATCTCAGATGGCCCTTGACACAGGTCTTCGGGGTGGTCAACAATTAGGTTAGGCGGAGTGGTTAACTCTTCAGTCATCAGACACAGTGAACACACCTCCACTGTTGAAGCTCTGGCTGATAGGCAGGTTCACCTACATTGTGGCAGCATGGAACGGAGGAGGCTTTCTCGATATTGCGTTAAGGGTTTGCGTTATTACGGTCTTGTGTCACACCTACAGATTGCCCTGATTCGCCAAGGCAACAAAGGCTTCCAACGACATTACTTTGACTGCATCAATGTTCTTTAGGTATGTGTTTAATCCCCCACTAATGTAAAAGTCCCTCAGTTTCCAACCATCTCCTCCCAACACTAAGTACGCTTTGCTAAACGACTGTGGGCTTACTGCAAGTGCATGTGCAAGGCACATTATCTCAAAGGGAACCTTCTGCTCTGCGGTTCCGGAGGACTGCTGCCACTTTAGCGAGACCAGAAACTTGGCGTTTTGACGTTTATCGAATGCAAGAACGTCAACCTTATGAGTTCCCCCGCCAAATCGCTCTCCTACTGATGCCTGAGTCTCATAATGATACCCACCCATCTGAAGAGCTGGCAACACCATCTGTTCCAACACTGCCCCTGTTGTGGTGTTCCTGGACAAACTAGGTACCCCCTTGACAGCGTACAGGATAGCGGCACTTCGGGTATGGACTTCTGTGTTCATCAGTAAAATCCCCCGAACGTTAGTTCGAAAACTTATGGTTGACAGCAGGAAAACTGTCGGACAGTGGTGAAATCATTATATTGAACCGTCCAGAGGAGGTGTATGACTAATGGCAGCCAGACCATTTGTCAAGTGGGCCGGCGGCAAACGGCAGATTGTCGACAAGCTTTTTGATATAGTTAGTAGTCAAGAGATGAATAATTACTTCGAGCCCTTTCTAGGTGGTGGTGCTCTTTTTTTTGAGCTAGAAGCTAGCAATGAGCTTCCAAACAAAGCGATCCTGACAGATAACAATGACGAGCTAATAAACGCGTACTTAGTAATCAAACAGGACTTTACCAATCTCATTGAGGCTTTGAAAAACCGCGAGGAGGAACACAAGAGAGAAACTGGGGTCAATGCTGAACGCTATTACTACAAGGTACGGGGACTAGAAACCCGAAAGACAAGAGAATTAGGGCTTGAGGAGAGCGAACTCGAAGAAGTCGAGAGTCTGGACTGCGTTGATAGAGCCGCGCGTTTCATCTACCTAAATCGCACGTGCTACAATGGGCTCTATCGAGTTAATTCCGACGGTCAGTTCAACGTACCCTACGGGAGATATGAAAACCCTCGAATTCTCGACAGTGACAACCTTGACAAGGTGCAGAGAGTTCTTAGGCAACGAAAGGTTTCGGTCTATAAAGCAGATTTCCAGGATATTGAGACGGGCGTTGGGTCAGGAGACAACAGGATTTCAGTGGGCGAGAATGATCTCGTCTACTTCGACCCCCCATATCACCTTCCAGAAACCAATGGGTTCACGTCATACACTGGTGAGGGATTTGACGAAGAAGACCAGAGGAATCTTTTTGAGCTCGCCGCTAGACTGGCAACCGAGTCAGTTAAGGCCAACATTATCATCAGCAACTCAAACGATAGTTTCATCCTGGAGCAATGTAAGGAATTTGGGTTTTATACCTATTCAGTTGAAGCCCTCCGCGCTATTAACTGTAATGGTAGAGACCGCACGGGTGTGACTGAGCTAATTATTACAAGCTTTGTTGTTCCAGAAAACATCGTCAACAAGCATTCACTATCTCGCGTCAAACTCTAGAGTGCCTTGTTCCAGACCATTTTGGCGGAAATTAAGACGTGCTTCTTCCGCATTCCACCTGTATGATACAAGCCTCAGTCTTTCCCACCTGCGTGTTTCTGCCGGTTTTCCTACTGTATACGTGCGTTGGGAGTTCAATGGAGCATACCTGGCAACGTCGGGAGGAAATGACTTAGCTATTAGAATGGCGTCTATCATGGAATAGTCCCCTCCACAGTACTCCACCCTTACCCAGTCTACATACTTCATCAACTGATCAACATCCTGGGTGGTAGCCGCGTCCTTCTTGATCTCTCCCACTAAGTACCTAGCTTGTATGGGAGAGTAGCCTGGAATGTAAGAGTAGCCGAACAAATCCATTCTATCCATGTAGATAACAGGTTTGAAGGGTGAAGCAACGACTTGGTGAGAAAGATAATCCCAGTTCCCGAGTACTTCAGTGGTTTCAGTATCTCCCTGGGAGAGCTGATACAGAACGCCCGCCTCTAATGCCATCTCATGCTTGAGCCGTTCTCCGTCTGCACAACCGGCCAGAATGCCCGCAGCTTTCAGGTGGTATTCTTTATGGATTCGATTACCTAACTCCTTGTGAAAAGATTCAGACTCCGAGGCGAAGTAATTCAGGTCCGCTCTGGGCTGTGTTAAAGCTTCTTGGTTCTTTGTTATTATCGTCCTTCTAAGAGCCTCATTCTCTCGGTCGTCTATTTTGATAAAGGAGACCCTTTCCAGTGCCCGGAGCATCCTAAATGCTGGAGGATCTGCAGTGAGGACCTCATCCATATCCACTCCCACAGCGAAGAAGAAGGGTGAAGGCTGCATGGTGCAGACCCACCTCTGCTCTTTGTCCTCAAAAGCTGGAGAGCCTGGCAAACACTCATCCCAAAGTACAGCGTCACGGTGCTGTAACTCGCTGTTGGCTCTGTAATCATCGGCGTCCGGCCAATTCTGGAACTTGCAATCTCCTGTAACTGCAACCAACTCACCAACACCGTATATCTTCCGCTTGATGAAGAAGTACACATTGTCTCCCGACTTCATCGTCGCGTAATCTGCAAAGGTACCTTCATGGGCCCTGTACCAGCCCCCTACAGGCACTGACATCTGCGTTGCATATACTCCATACCTTGCATAGCGCCGCAAAGCTTCTTCATTGCTCAGGGTTATGATGTATCCTGCCAACGTTTCTTCCACCCCCGGGTTGTAAATTCCAGTTACTTCCATTATAATGATTAGTAGAGAGGAGGTCGTCCCTTGAGTGGCTTAGATGGACCCACTCGTTTCCGGCTTGAGGAAACCTCTATCTGGTCCTTCCCCAGTAGGGGAGATTGGAGTAACCATAAAGGTGACTTCCCGGGAAACTGGACACCTTACATTCCCCGAAACCTCATAATTCGCTATACCCATGAGGGAGACACTGTACTCGACCCTTTTGTGGGCTCAGGGACCTCAACAACTGAAGCTCAGCTATTGCGCCGCTTCTCCATAGGAGTAGACATCAATCCAACATATTTGAGGGTTGCAGAAAACCGAATTCCGAATCCAAACGGTCCCTACTGCCCGCAACTCCTAATAGGAGACGCTCGCGAATTACCGATACAGCCTTCCCAGATTGATCTGGTGCTTTGTCACCCGCCTTATTCAGACATAATAAAGTACTCCGATCAACCCAATGATCTCTCTTGTTTGCCGTACCATGAGTTTGTTGATGAACTCGACCAAGTGGCTTCCGAGTGCCTTCGAGTCACAAAGTCCGGAAAGATATGTGCCCTACTCATGGGCGACCTACGAAAGAAAAAGAGAATTGTCCCGCTAGGCTATAGTGCCATGTCGCGATTTAGGAGTGTTGGCTTTGAACTCATCGATGTTGCCATCAAGGTTCAACACAACTGTGCATCAACTAGACTATGGGCAACTAGACCCCGCGATTTCCTACTACTAGCCCACGAGTACCTATTCGTTTTCCGTAAACCCTAGGTCTCTTGTCCATCTTCAGAACAGACGATCCTTAACATCACTCTTCCTACAAAACCTCCTCGCTCCTCAAGCTTTCGCTGCCTCAGTTCCGAAAGCTCCTGGTAAGCCATCCCTCTTAGGGTAAGCAACGCCCTCACGACCTCCACCAAATCCGCCAACTCAGCAATGTCCTTCGTCTCCAGGTACTCATCTAACTCTTCCTGAAGCTTCTCTTCGAGCTTTCGCTCGTAGGTCTCATCATCGGCTATCTCGATGACGCACTTCTTCCCGGAAGCCTCAATGATCTCGGGAATCTTGTCGCGGACCAGCTTGTCGTAGTAGATGACCTCTCGCTCTGTATCCTCTTTCGTCTTGTTCATGCAGTGTCACATCCTCATTGCTCGACTAATACTCGACCAGATTGGGCTTCAGGTTTCGCACCCCGCCGCGGGGGTTTTCCACGTCTCCCGTGTACCTGGGGATGATATGAATGTGGAGGTGCATTATAGTCTGGCCGGCATCGGTACCTACGTTGCCCCCCAGGTTAAGGCCTGTGGCGCCGAAGCGCTCCTCCAGCATGGGCTTGACCCCCAGGATCAACTGGTGACAGGCTGCCAGTTCGTCGTCATTGGCGTCAAAGTAGCTAGCAACATGACGCTTGGGGATGACCAGGACGTGCCCCTCGTTGACGGGAAAGCGGTCAAAGATAGCAAAGGCCAGGTCGTTCTCGGCTATGACGTCTTCTTCCGGAACATTACAGAACACACACTGTACCATAGGTACCTCCGTCTGATTATCGCTATCGAGCCGCCCCTCACTAATCAAACCGGCGCCGGAAATAGTCAGTCTCCCTGAACCTCAGAATATCCCGGCAGTGCTCCAGGAAGCGCTGGCTGATATAGGGCGAGACCTCCCTGGTGGCAGAAAAGAGCTGCTCCTCGTCATCGTAAGAGAAATAGCTGCTGCGGGACAGGAAGTTCACCGGGTTCTCCCTGGCCAGCTGGGCATACCTATTGGTATCCCACTTCTCCCAACCCCGGTGGCGCTTGTTGCTGAAGTCCTGCAGGTGAACCTGGTGGTCCCTGTAGTACCCCTCAAACTCCTCACCGATTACCTCCAGGCCTACCTCAAACTGGCCCTGCTGCTGGGCCTGGTTGACAAGGGCCCGCAGCACCGGGATCTTGTACGACTTGGTCATACTGGTCTTCTCCATCTCCCGGAGGAACTCCTCGGCAGGAGTGTCCAGCCAGCCCCGCTCCTCCTCATCCAAATCACCAGCCGCCTCCAGGAACCTGAGCCACCCCGCATACTTGCTGAGGTAGAGCCGCAGGGGGAAGTCAGCCTGCTGGTAGATATCCATCCGGGTGGGCCTGCGCTGGAGCTTGTTCTGGACCTCCCGGTAGTCCCCCAGCAGCTGCAGCTTGACGGGGGCCGTCCGGCGCTGGGTCTCAAAGAGCTTGATCAGCCGGAAGTCGAAGTTGACCAGGCAGCCCTCGGGGTAGTCGCCTTCCTTGGGGGTCGGCTGTTCCGCCGGCGACTGCTCATAGCCGACCTGGCCGCTGAGGAAGTAGGGCTTGTAGTCGGCCCGGCGGTAGTTGCCGATGAAGTCCAGCACCGTCAGGTGCTCCTTCCCTGGATGGTGCCTGAGGCCGCGGCCAAGCTGCTGCAGGAAGACGGTGTAGGACTCTGTCGGGCGCAGGAACAGGACCATCTCAACCGATGGAATGTCGACACCTTCATTAAAAACGTCGACGCTGAAGACAACCTCAATCTCCCCTGCCTCAAGCCCGCTGATGGCCTCTCCCCTGTCCATGGCGCAGGGGCAGCCGGACCCAGACCCGCTGGTAACGGACACAGCCCTGATGCCGTGCTTGGTGAAGTACTCGGCCATGTACTCCGCATGCTTAATGCTGGCGCAGAAGGCGAGGGTGCGCCGCCGGTAGTGGCGGCGGTAGTGCTCCAGGACCAGGTCGGCCCGTCCCGTTCTGGACAGGGCCCCTTCCAGCTGCTCCAGGTCGTAGCGGCCGCCGGCAAAGTCAATGTCGTCATAGTCGACGGAGTCGTCATAGATGCCGTAGTAGCGGAAGGGCACCAGCAAGCCGCGGTTGATGGCGGCTGCCAGGGAGATCTCGTAGGCAACATTGTAGTCGCAGAGGGCGTATATATCCCGGTTGTCCATCCGGTCCGGGGTAGCGGTAAGGCCCAGGAGGAACTTGGGCCGGAAGTAATCCAGAAGCTTGCGATAGCTCTTGGCCGCAGCGTGGTGGAACTCGTCGACGATGATGCAGTCGAAGTGGTCAGGGGCGAAAAAGTCGGGGGTGAGGTAGCGCTCCTGGCCAAGGGTCTGGATGGTGGCGAAGACCAGATTGGCGTCGCCGTCCTTGTCCTCGCCGTAGAAGAGCCCCAGGGTGTCCTGGGGACGGACGTTCCTGAAACTGCGCAGAGCTTGCTTGATGATCTCTTCTCGGTGGGCCACAAAGAGCACGCGGCGGAACCCCACCGAGTCGAAGGCCGCAAGGTAGGTCTTGCCGACACCGGTGGCTGCCACCACCAGGGCCTTGTCGAAGCCGTCTTCGCGGGTATGGGTGAGCTCGTAGAGGGCCTCGTTCTGGGCATGGCGGGGACGGGGAACCCCCCTGGCGTCGGTATAGGCGTCAAGGTCGATGATCTTGGGACGCTTCCAGGTGCGGGCGTATTCCCGGAGTCTGGTGTCAGTGGCAAGCTCAGAGTGCTTTCGCCACAGGGTGTTGAAGCTCTTCTTGAAGGCCTCGACGTCGGCGGGGTTTGACACCCTGGCTACGGCGTAGTTCCACTCGACACCGGTGACCAGGCCCCCGCGAGTGAGGTTTGATGAGCCCACGAAGACGACGTCATCATTGCCGGTGGGGTACTCGAAGATATAGGCCTTGGGATGAAAGGAGCGTTTCTCGTGTTTGTAGAGCCGCAGTTCAAGGCTGTCCCCCAGGAGGCGCTTCAGGAGGTAGAGGGCTGAGGGCTCTGTTATGCCCAGGTACTTGCTTGTCAGGAGGCGGATGCGGCAACCGTTGTCGGCCACCTGCTTCAGCAGGTCGCTGATGGCATAGACCCCAGACTCCCGGGTAAATGACACGACAATACTAATGCGGCGGGGCCACGTTCCATCGGCTGGGACGTGCTCGCACAACGCTTCCAGGAGAGATCTGTCTCCGTTGGTAACTACCAGGCCCACTAGTCCCGCCCTCCATGGTCTTCCAGATCAGCTAGGGATTAGATTCGAGGGCGGGTCGGTGGCTTCCTGCCGGGGGATCCAACGGTGCCCGGGCGTGAAACCAGTTCGCCCTTCTGGTGTCCGGCATGGCCAACCCGGTCTACCGGGGTGTCATGGCCTCCGCACCCTTTATTACCACAGCAAACTGGTAATAGTCAGTGGTTGCGCCTTCTCCGCCATATACCAAGTACAGACGCTCACTGAATGGTGAACCGGCACCAATCAGACTGAAGAAAGTATAGGTACCGTCAGCGAGGGCGCTAAAATACTCTGTCACCTCTTCCTGAAATTCATGGTAATCCTGAACGGGCTCAATTGAGGTTCCAGACTTACTGAAGTGCAGGAGTTTGCAGTCCTCATACAGATATAGTATCGACAGCACTTCCCCGGCTACAGGAGAGCCTTCCTTCGATAGCTGGCTGGCAAATCAGTTGATATAATGGTGCTCCACAGTCAACTCTTTACCTTCGCTATCCATCCAGTACCTCCCGGACAACGTCCTTCATCATATTCGCCACCTCGTCGATGGAATAGCCGTCTTGCCGCATAAACGGCCTTCCTCGGCGGCAATCAGCTTTTCACGCAGTCGCAGCGCTTTCACACCGTGCAAACGCTACACATCACTGCCAGATCGCCCTCACCATTCTTTGTCAGGTAGATCCGCTCTCCCGACCGCTTGCATAGCTCGGATGGTCATTATTCGAATCACCTCGCTTCGTAGCAGTAATATTTCCTTATTATGGGCAGAAAGCTCCAGGTTACTTGAAACCAGCCCAGCCGCCTCTAAACGCTTCAGGTGCATGACGAGAAGCGGTCTGCTCATACCGGCATCGCGAGCCAGCTGGTTAACATAATTGCGACCCTCTGTCAGCAGAGCGATAATCCTCAACCTGTGCGGATTGTTCAGTGCCGCTGCCTTTCGAAGAAGGAGAGATTATGAGCCAGGACAAGAAGCCTGAGGTTAGAGACAAGGAAGTCATCTACTACGACAAACTCGTCAGGGACCGCATCCCTGAGATTATGGAGGCGTCAGGGTCAGGTAAGACCTGCGTTGTTGAGGTTGCCGATGGCGAGACCTACGAGCGCAAGCTCGAGGAGAAGCTCCAAGAGGAGCTGGATGAGTATCTGGAGTCCAAGGACCTCGTGGAGTTGACTGATTCGGTGGAAGTTGTGAGGGCCCTGGTTTAGGCCAAGGGGATGACTTAGGAGGACCTGGAGGGATTTCGCAATCGGGAGCGTGAGCAGCGGGGGCGGGTTCTTGGGGCAGATCGTACTCAGGGAAGTCAGGTTCGCGTAGAGTGATCAGACCAAACCCCATAAGCATCTTAGTACACTCGCTCAGCGTATCCTTTGGTCAGTTTTGACGCCAGCTGCTGGGAGTGCGAGAGGAAAATGTCGCTAGATGTAGAAGTATCTGTTTGGTAGTAATAAGTATGAAGCCATGGGAGTTCAAGGGGGAATACGAGTGGAAGCACAGCCTCAGATCGTTGACTTGGTAACTTTGTGTCGTTCGTTTCCTTCCCTTCCCAAACGCATGGTGCGGCGAGACAATATACTCCATTCATATGAGAGCAAGTTCAGCGAAGGGTACAGAATACTCCATATCAACGCCCTTGAGGGTTGGGGCAAAACCACCTTGATGGCGCAATTTGCGATGAATCACTACGATGATTGCATATCAGCTTTCTTAACTGCATCTAGCCACTATCACCACGACCCCAATCTTTTTAAGCAGGATCTATTTGTTCTTGCGAGGTGGGCCCGCAAACGCGATCTCCCAGTTTACCAGGATCAGATAGGTAGCGAAGAACTGCTTATGGAACTGCACAGACTGGAGAATCATGCCCGGCGACTGAATAGGAAATTCTACTTCGTCATTGATGCCGATGTCCCAGATGACGGTCGAGGCATTAGTAGTGCGCGTGAGTTGCTCGACTTGTTACCTTTGGAAAGCCCCTCCTTTCGATTTCTCATAAGCGGTCCTCGCGACATTCTGAGCGACAGAGTTATACGCAAGGAGTGGTTCTTGTCGGTTGATCTCGCTCCTTTCAGTCGAGGCGATGCTCGCGAGTTGTTCGGGCCCGAAATTGCGGACGAATATGTGCGGGAGTGGTGCGCTGCATACAACGGAATTCCCGCATTGCTGAACCGCGTGTGCCTGCAGTTGAAAGCTGGTGTGAGCCCAACTGCCCTAATCGACGATCCACCAGAGTCTTTGCAGGAATTCCATCTAATAGAGTGGCAGGTTGTGGACTGGGATGACGAGACGCAGATTGGGCTCTTGGCAGTATTAGCTTACGATAGGTATCCTCATACCATTAGTTCGTTAAGCAGAATACTCTCAGTTAGTGAACATGAGGTTAACCAGCTGATTGGGACGTTGGCCTTTGTAGAAGTGAGCTCAAGCACAGGCTTGGTGGCATATGATAGCCAAGCTTCAATGAAGTACGCCCGAGCCCGTCTTAGTGCATATGAGAGAAAATCGAAGGAACTAGTCGTTGAGGAACTGTTGAGGCGTCCAACAAGCCCTGAGGCTGTGGCCCGGCTGCCAGGGCTTTATGTTGGCCTGCGAAAGGAAGAAGAAGCCCTTAAGCATCTTGCCCTCGAGAAGTTTCGAGTACTCATGGAGAAGTCAGAAACGCTTCATAAGCTGAAGGAACTTTCCGAAATGGGGGCTGAGGTCGCCAATAGCCGCCACGAGACGGGGAGCCTCGCACGGTTTGTTCTCCAGAGGGGTATATTGGGAGATCTTCGCTACATTCAGACTTCGAACTCAGAATTGGAGGCTTTGCTTGCGCTAGGCAAATTCGGGGCGGCCATGACTTTGGCACAGAGTGCAATTTTGCTTGAAGATAGGCTTCAGATGTTGGCGGTTGTAGGTAGGGCTTATCATCGCAAAGACCTCCCGGTGGATCCAGAACTTGTGAAGCTGGTTCACCAGGTGTATGAGCGCACCAACATTGAGTCTTTGGGGTCAAGGGGAGTAGAGATCGCTAGTGACCTTGTGTACTCTTGCCCAGGGTTGGCAAGCAACCTTGTTGAACGTATCTCTAAGAGTTTTCAGGATAGCAACGCAGGTGATTGGGCTCGCGTCACGCTTTCTGTTCTGGCCAATCTCTCACAGAGCAGACAAAAAGGCAACCAGGTTAGCATTGCGACCCTGACAGAACATGTTACTGACCCACTCGTCAGACGTTTCGCCGCTGAAGTAGCTGTGCTCCTGTCAGACTACTCCGCTGTGGATGTGATTCGTCACGCAGAGGACATTGAGGACACGAGCGATAGGTTGTTCATTCTTCAGAGTTGGTGTAAGCAGAATAAGCGCAAATCGGGGAATGCGTCAGTCATCAAGTATGCCCTTGAAACGGCGGTCTTTGACAAGGAGTTTTCGCCCAATGCGAAAGTCTACAGAGAACTGGCGGAGGCATTGCCTTATATCGGAGACCCGGAAGAGCAGAAGGAACTAGTGGCGGCATTTGATGTACAGCTGCCAATAATCAAAGAGTTGGGCCCAACTGAGGAGTACATTCGGCTCTTGTTGTTTCTGTTTAGAACTGAATTCAAGTTGCACGGCTCAAAGGCGGACGGCCGACTGAGGACAGTTCTCAAAGATGTCTTAGCTATAGATGACATCACAACAAAAGGCGGTTGTGTGGCGCGGCTAATACAGGAGTTATCCTCCTTGGATTATCACAAGGCCAAACGAACGGTGGTAGGGGCTCGTAACGAACTACAGGTAATCGTGAGCGAAATTCTCTGCTCCAGCGCAGAACATTTCTATGGCATCAAGAGCATCATTGAAGCCATCAGCCAGACAGATCCGTCATGGGCGTTTTCCTTTACTCAGCGTCTGAATACTAGAAGACGCAGAGAGCTTGCAGTAGCTGCGTGGGCGAGAGCCCTACTTACCCTTCCCGACAATCAACTTAATCTGGGATTTCTCATCAGCAAGATAGCGGACTTGCAGCATCCCGACCTACGCGACGAAGTCGTTCTAGACGTCTTGGAGAGAATTCGTTCAGCACGAACTAACCAGGATCGCATGCGCAAGCAAACTTTTGCATTACTCAACAGAGATAATATGGCCAGAGGCGGAGCCTTCAGAATTCACAGATCCGAAGAACGGTGTCGAGCCCTTTGCATCGGGTATTTACTCGTTGCCGGGGACATGAAATATCGGGGATTCGCACGGGATATACTTCGTAGACTGGAGGAAGCTTGGCAAGCCATTGATGCGTTATGGGTGAAAATCGACATTGGATATCGTATCGCGGCTTTTCTGGGAGGCGAAAACCCCGACCTTGGGCAAGAATGGATGCAGAAGACGGAGCAACTTAAGAGCGACGGGCCCTTTGGCTCAGTGGCGTCGGCCCGTATTTACATGATGAACGTGCAACTGGCAATCAGGGCTTTTGCAGGTATTTTGCACAAGCATCATGACACTGAGGAAGACCGCGCGCTTCTGGAGTTGATCATCTCACGGGTCCCCTCGTATGGGCACCAAGCCAAATTGTGGTCTGAACTGGCCCTCAGGTACAGAGCTTCCAATCGCATCGGTGACAGTCAGCACTTAGTTGAAATGAGAGTCAGACCCTTAGTTACGAGCATATCAAGGGACGATGAGTATCACTATATCGATGTTCTCATTGATGTGTTTCCGTCGTTGTATCTTTACAGTGAACAACTAGCAGTTGAGATGGTGGAGGATTTGCCGCGGCTGGCGCGAAACGCGGCTTATTCGCAAGCCTGTGACTACCTCGTCAACAGGAATCCCCCGGAGGAGCCGTTCGATAGTTCACCGAACCGACGATATCGGATTACGCCAACGTATGCCGAGATGCTGGAAATGTGTAAGCTTGTGGCCTACATGGATGTTGATTGGCTCATTTACTATCACATGGGGGTTATCGGAAATCTGACATCCAGCAAGGAATTTGACGCGGGACAGCGCGCCAGAATTGCCAGAGAACTGGAGGAGGTCATCCTCAACAGGCTCCCCGATAGTGAGAATATCAAACACGATGGTTATATAATCGCCTGCAAGGCTATCGTTCTTAGTATCAAAGATGGTTCTACCCGCAATCCGAAGACTAATGACTACCTTACCCTAGCCGATGAAGCTAGACGGATACCAAATATCTCAGACATGAGCCTCGTACTCGCAATGATTGCAGACGAAATGCCCAGACAAAGAACGGTGGCATCTCATTCGGAGGGTCTTATTCGTGAGGCCAAGGTCGTAGCGGAGAGTGTATCTGTGGCCCTCGATCAGGTTGAGCGCTATACGTCAATCGCAGAGATTGCGTCCAGTGTAAAAAGGCCAATTTTCAGGCAATATCTTAAGGCCGCAATGCAGGTGGCTGCTGGCCGTCACGAGCCCCAGTACTATAGGGCTCAGAAGCGCATCATTGACATGGCACACAAACTAGATCCAGACTTGGCCGGAAATCTGACTTCCTTAGTTGATGCTGATGATGCTCGGAATGACGGTCGGCCCAAGATCACGAAATACTTGGATACTTTGAATGCCAAGAATATGATGGCAAATGAGGCTGACGCTCTGCCGGGCGACCCGGACGATTATCCCGAAGCAGCTTGGAAAGCTCTTGGAGCCCTCAACGCCAATAGGCTCGATCCTGTGAAAGACAAGAGACTGAGAGATGTCCTAGGCAAAATATCAGGATTTCCTCTCAATCGGTCATACCCCGTAGTGGCGTGGGCAATCCAGAATGCTGTGTCGACATACGCCGCTACCGAGCACTGGCTCTCAATAGTTCATCCTTTGTTTACGGCTTGTTGCGAGGCTGCCGAATTCGCGTATCTTCTGACATCAAAGGGCGCCGACAAAACTGCTGATATTCATAGTATGGCTCTCGAATCAGACGACGGGTGCAGCCGAGTCATCACCAGAGGTGATAGAACGAGTGCCCTACAGTTCATCCGGGATTGGCTTGCAAATAACGAGGTCGAACAGATCAAAATACACGACCCGTTTTTCGGACCAGAAGACTTGGATTTCATCAACCTTATCAGGCAGCAGAACCCCAATTGCCGTGTTCGAGTATTGACGAGTAAGAGAAGACAAGACAAAGTCATGGCAAAATTCGGTGACGAACACTTGCAAGCAGTCTACCTGAACTACTGGAGAGACACGATTTCGGACTTGGATCCACCATTTGTGGACATTACGATAGTTGGTTTTGGGTCTGGGAGTGGCATGGACGGCTCTCCTATTCATGATCGCTGGTGGATTGCCGGTTCTTCAGGGTTACGATTAGGGACCTCACTCAATGGCATGGGAAATCGGGTCTCTGAGATCTCCGTCATGTCCGAAGAAGAAACTAGAGCCAAGAATGTGCAAGTGGATCAGTTCTTGAGTCGGAACACTGTTCAGTACAAAGGCAGAAACCTCAGTTATTCCAGTTTCACTCTTCCATAAAGAGTATGACCTGCCTTGGATGCTTTCCTATGCAGACTGATGTTTCCATCTGTTTGCTGAGCTCTTTTGTGGCTGACAACAGACTCAGCGGCCAGCGACCAAGCACCAACGGTCTGCAAGGTGAAGGTAGTCTCAAGAACACCTGGAGGTGGCTGCGATCCCGGATGGACTCCTCTAGATTCGGGCGGTGAGCTCTTCCATTGCTTCGTGAAAAGGGTCAACTGAGAGCGTTTTCTTCGCCAGATGCCTTATTCTGTGTCTGAGGATAGTATTATCCCTGGTTGTTCTTGCTTACCAATATTGTCCCAGTACGGGATTCTTGACTGTAGAAACTTCTTTCTCTCTGAAGTCATCAGTTCGTTGTGGTTCACGGCTTCTTTCTTCCCGAAAATGTTTGTGTGATACCGGCTATCCATGGCGCCTAATCTGAAAGTGGGTGGCACGTGCTTAGCGGTGTACTTGCCCTTGTTAACGGTCGAGCACAGAAGGTTCCTAGCCTTGTAGTTTGGGACCAGTCGGTCGTGTGTCATGTATATGCCGTGCGACTTCTCTAGCTGTGCCCGTTTCTTGTTGATATCGTCTTTGTCCCTAAACTCGTCATACCGACCATATACCAGCAAGTACAGGGGCCGAAATGCCTTGCCTCGTGCAAAGCCCGCCCTGGTAAGACCATAATGCTCATCAAAAAACATCCGGTTTTGTGGCTCGTTAAACCAAGTCTGCCAATCCATAAGTTGGTTGATAGCCTGTGTAAACGTGGCACAGGGTTGGCCCTTCTTGGTGAACCATGTCTTGGTAGGTGATTCTAGTTCAATCAAAACAGGGTAGACGTTGCCGCTGTCACAGGCTATCCACATGAAATCGGGCACGTGGGTTCTCAGACCCAATAATGTGGGCTGAGTTATCACTGTTCCATTCAGAGGGTAGTGTCCCGATTCGCCTAGCAATCCAAACGGGCCCGGAATCATGCACGGGTGTTTCTCGAGAAAGCCCTGTATGGTCTTCTCATCGCTTTGCTGGTCGAGTAGCCTGCCATACTCATCCCTTAGGTACTTCTCGTATTCCTCCCATGGCATGTGAGCTGGAGGATTTGGCGCCATCTGGTACTTTGGCTCCAAGTTCATCATAAATCCCACCCGCTTTCTCTGATGGCTGAGCTTCTATCAGCTGTCTACTCTATGATTTGCTGACTTGTATCCCGAGAGGTTGATGAATTCCACCCAGTTTATTAGGTAGTACGGAAGCATCTCCCTGGATAACCATTCTTTCAAGCGCCACCCTGTACTCGGCAACCTGGTCCGGCAACACGTCACACTTGATAGTAGTCCCAATCCTTAATGCTCGGACGGCTGCCTAGGAGCCTGTCCACTAACCGCTTGGCCGGTCTGCTCCCGGGTAAAGGACACCAGGATGTCAACCTGGCACGCCCCAGGGAAGTTCTCAACCAGAAACTCCAGGAGTGGTTTGTTGTCGTTAATGGCTACCGGGCCCACGACTACCCTCGACGGTCTTCCTGATAATCTAAGACCTAGATTCGAGTGTGGGGCACTGGCCTCCTGCTATTTCTGCCGCGGTTCGTCGGGCGTTCCCAGTTAGGGAACAGATGGCTCTGCGATGAGAACTGGTGTACCACCGCACCAGACCATCTTCGGAAGGCGTGAGCTTGGCTTCGGGATTATTGCTTATTCGAAGGAAATGCTAGGTAATTCACAGAAACTTGGGCACAACGCAGTGCGGCAGTGTTCACACCCAGTTTCACCATGAATTCACACCCAACTTCAGTATTTGCCTTCAGGGGCCCGTTTCAAGGTTTGCCCCCACAAGGGAGTAATGAAAAGCAGTTACTCATAAACCTTCTCCCCGGCGGCATCAGCCTCTGGCGCATCCTGCTCTACCTCGCGCCTCTGGCCGAGGCTGTCTTCGTCGGCAATCTCCTTATAATACTCGTGCTGGATGATCAGGTCCATAATCTCGTTGGTCCCGGTCCAGATCATGATGAGCCTGATGTCCCGGAGCAGGCGCTCGACGGGGTAGATGTCTGTGTACCCGATACCACCCATGACCTGCATGGCATGGTTCACCACTTCCCAGGCCACTTCCGTTGCGAACTTCTTGGCCTGGGAGACGGCCCGGCGCTGCAGGGCTGGGGGGTAGCCCCCGTCAACACACCTGGCAGTGGCGTAGATGAGGGCCCGGGCGGCATCAAGCTTAGTGATGCTGTCGGCTATCTTGAAACTGACGGCCTGGAAGCTCTTGATTGGCTGGCCGAAGGCCTTGCGCTTTGTGCTGTACCGGGCAGCCACATCCAGGGCGGCCTGGCCCATGCCCAGGGCCCCAGCGGCGCTGGTCAGGCGCTCGGGGATCATCATCTGGTAGAAGATGGCCCCGCCCCCGTTCTCCTCACCGACCAGATTATCTCGCGGCACAAAGGCATCTCTGAAACGGAGCCGGCCCGCGCCGCCGCCCCGGGTGCCCATCAGGCCGTAGACCCGTTCAACCTCGACGCCGGGGCCGCGGTCTATCAGGAAGGCGCTGATGTCACGGGGGCCATCCCCGGTTCGGGCATAGACCAGGAAGTAATCGGCGCCCTCAGCCCCGACAATGAATCGCTTCTGACCGTTGAGGAGGTAGCCGCCCTCCATCGCCTTGGCGGCGGTGGTGACCCCGAAAAAGTCAGACCCTCCCCTGGGCTCGGTCAGGGCCTCGGCGGTGAACTTCTCTCCCGCCAGGGTCGGCTTTAGATACGTTTCCTTCTGCTCAGGGGTACCAAAGCGATGGATGGCCTCGCCCACAATGCTGGGTAGTGAGTAGAGGCAGGCCAGGGATGTGCCCAGGTAGCCGACCTCCTCCAGGGCCACCACTTCCTCGCTCCAGCCCAGGCCCCGGCCGCCGTGTTCCTCTGGAAAGCGCAGTCCCAGCAGATTACTGGAGGCCAGGTCCCGCATGTACTGGCCGGGATAGACCACCCGTTCGGCGTCCATGCCCAGGATCAACTGCCTGTCAACACCCTTGACAAAGGCCCTCGCCTCTGCCTGAAGTTGCCTCTGCTCGTCGTTCATCAGGTAATCCAGCATTAAGCCTCACCCCCGATAGTTAAGGACCATCGCCAGCGCCTACAATAGCATCCTATGCTCTGGAACCTTCGACTATGGGGCTGTTAATCCCTGTCAGGGCAGGAACTCCTGATGCCGTGTACAATAATGCGATAGGAACAGGAAGATTATCCCTACTGATGCAGGAACTTGGAAGCCGGAGTACAATCTTACACTAGGAGGTGGTTTGATGGCAGACATCCTTCGCCCCATGAAGTTCTCCGACGTCAATCTGCAGGATCCTTTCTTTGATAGCCTCAAAGCTGACTACGCTGAGTTTGAGGACTGGTTCCATCGAAAAGGAAATAAAGAGGCTTATGTGTTGGACGACTCCGGCTGTATCCAGGCATTCCTGTACCTGAAGCTTGAGCTGGAACCAGTTAACGATGTAGACCCACCCATGCAACAGGCTCGAAGAAGAGTCAAGGTCGGCACACTCAAGGTGAACCCCCACGGCACCAGGTTGGGTGAGCGTTGTGTCAAGAAAGCTCTGGATTTCGCTGTAGCAGAAGGAGCTGAGGAGTTGTATGTCACTGTCTTCCCAAAGCATGCCGCACTAAAACAGCTGCTTGAGACATATGGCTTCGTTAAGCACGGAGCAAAGACGACCAAGAATGGAACCGAGGATGTGCTTGTCAAGTCGTTATCAACTCTTTCGGGAGACCTCTTGCTTGATTACCCAAAGGTAGACGCCCGGCGAGCATCAAAGTACCTGTTGTCGGTATGGCCGGAGTATCACACTCGACTCTTCCCAGATTCCATTCTCAACAATGAGCCCTTCAATGTCATTGATGACGTCTCCCACACCAACAGCATACACAAGGTCTACCTCTGTCGAATGGATGTCTCCGAACTGGAGCGAGGAGACATTCTGGTCATTTACCGCACTTCAGACAAGAAAGGTCCTGCGTGGTATAGGTCAGTGGCCACTTCTGTCTGCGTTGTGGAAGAGTGTTTGCCGCGAGACTCCTTCGGTAGCAGTGCCGACCTCATCGACTACTGCAGAAGCTACAGTGTCTTCTCCGATAATGAATTAGAGGAGCTCTATCGGCAGCGGAGTTTACAGGTCATTCGGATGACATATAACTTAGCCATGAAGCGGAGGTTAACAAGACAGCGACTAGTGGAGGAAGTGGGCCTTGACACGGATGAGTATTGGGGCTTCATGGAGTTGAGTGATCACGAGTTCAGGGCAATTACAGAGGTAGGTGAAGTGGATGAAAGTCTTATTATCTATTAAGCCTGAGTTCGTGCAGAGGATCATGTCCGGCGAGAAGCGATTTGAGTACCGCAGGATTCTGTTTAAGCGTCCTGTGGAAAGCGTTATTGTCTATTCGACCATGCCTGAAGGTAGAATCGTTGGGGAACTACGGATAGGAGCCATCCTGCACGACCGGGTCGAGGCACTCTGGGAAAGAACCCGACACCAGTCAGGGATCAGCCTGGAGCTATTTCAGAGATACTTCAGTGACAAAGAGGTTGGCTACGCGCTAGAGATTGAAGAAGTGATTCCCTACAATAAGCCAATCGATCCTCGGGAAGTCGTAGACGAGTTCAGGGCACCACAGTCATTCCGCTATGTTGGTGAGGAGGAACTCCTGGGTGCCCTCGGGTAGCCTAGCATCAACCGCAGGCTGTCTGCAGACTATCAGGATGAAGATGCCCTTTCCTACCACCGTACATCGTTAGTGATTAGCCGGTACCACCGGGGCTTTCTCTGATCTCTCCCAGGAACTCCCGGCCCTGGGCAATCTGCTCTGCCACCGCAGCTGGGGCCGTTCCCCCAGGGGTCTTCCTTGCCCCTACCGATGCCTCGGGGGTGAGGATCTGGTGGACGTCATCAGCGAAGGCGCTGTTGACGGACTGGAACTCGGCGGTAGTGAGGTCGGCAAGGCCCTTCGCCTCCTGGACACAGTGGAGGACAAGCTTTCCAACGGCCTCGTGGGCCTGCCGGAAGGGTACGCCCTTGCTGACAAGGTAGTCGGCGACATCGGTGGCCACTGAGAAGTCAGACCTGAAGGAGCGGCGGATCTCCTCCTCCTTCACCTTCAGCGAACCCAGCATCCCCGCCGTCACCGTGAGGCAGGCCTTGAGGGTGTCGATGGCATCAAATGTGCCTTCCTTGTCTTCTTGCATGTCGGAGTGGTAGGCCAGGGGGAGGCCCTTCATGACGGTGAGAAGGCCCATAAGGCTGCCGTAGACGCGGCCGATCTTGCCCCGGAGGATTTCCGCCACGTCGGGGTTCTTCTTCTGGGGCATGATGCTTGAACCCGTGGAGAAGGCATCATCCATCTCAATCAGGTTAAACTCCTGGGAGGACCAGAGGATCAGCTCCTCTGCCATCCGGCTCAGGTGCATCATGGTAATCGACGCCGCCGCCAGGAACTCCAGGAGGTAGTCACGGTCGCTGACGGCGTCCATGCTGTTCTCGTAGATCTGGCTAAAACCCAGCTGGTCGGCGACAAACTGCCGGTCGATGGGATGGGGAGTACCCGCCAGGGCCGCCGCCCCCAGGGGCATCACATCGGCCCGCCGGGCGCAGTCCTCGAAGCGCCGGTAGTCGCGGCGGAACATGAAGAAGTAGGCCATCAGGTGATGGGAAAAGAGCACCGGTTGTGCCCGCTGCAGGTGAGTGTAGCCGGGGAACACCGTCTCCCTGTGCTCCTCGGCCCGGGCCAGGATCACCTCCATCAGCTCAAGGAGCAGCCCCTGGATCTCGGCGATCTCCTCCCGCATGAACATATGCATGTCCAGGGCGACCTGGTCGTTGCGGCTGCGGGCGGTGTGGAGCTTGCCCGCCACCGGGCCGATGAGCTCCACCAGCCGGGCCTCAATGTTCATGTGGATGTCCTCGTGCTCCTGCCTGAAGGGGAACTGGCCCGCCTCTATTTCACGTGCTATTATCTGAAGGCCGTCAGCTAGCTGCTGACCCTCGTCGTCGCCGATGATGCCCTGCTTCGCCAGCATCCTGGCATGGGCGATGCTCCCGGCGATGTCCTGCCGGTAGAGGCGCCGGTCAAAAGATATTGAGCTTGTAAAGCCCTCGGCCTTGGGATCTGCCTTGGCTGTAAATCGTCCTCCCCAGAGTTTCAAGCGGTCTCACCCCTAGAGTTTCATTGTCAGTGACTCCTGTCGGTTGTTATCTCAGCTGCTACTTAGGTTACCCCAGATTCCTCTTGGCCTTTAGCGCCTTGGGCCCTTTATGGGCTGACGCGTAGACCCGGGTGGGGAGGCCCCAGAGCTCGATAAAACCCTCAGCCGCTGCGTGGTTGTAGGTATCGTCCTGATCGTAGGTGGCAAGTGCATAATCATACAGCGAGTGAGGGGACTTCCGGCCCACAACACTGCAGGACCCCTTGTGAAGCTTGACCCGGACCCTTCCCGAGACCGCCTCTTGGGTGGTCTCCAGGAAGGCATCCAGGGCTTCCCTGAGGGGTGAGAACCAGAGACCGTAGTAGGTTAGTTCCGCGTACTTCTGACTGATCACCGGTAGAAAGTGGGCAACCTCCCTGGCAAGGGTCAGGTTCTCCAGTTCCTTGTGGGCCGAAATCAGGATACTTGCAGCCGGGGCCTCGTATACCTCCCGGGACTTGATGCCAACCAGGCGGTTTTCCACATGGTCTAACCGCCCGACACCGTGCTTTCCTCCAACCTTGTTGAGATAAGAAACCAGCTCTACTGGGTCACATTTCACGTCGCCTATGCCCGTGGGGACCCCGCCTTCGAAGGTCAGCTCAAGGTACTCGGGCTCCGCCGGGGCTTCCGCCACGGGCGTGGTCCATTCATAAGCCTCCGCCGGCGGCTCCGTCCAGGGGTCTTCCAGCACCCCGCATTCGATGCTCCGGCCCCAGAGGTTCTCGTCGATGCTGAAGGGGTTGGCCTTCCCCACGGGGATGGGGATACCCCTCTCCAAGGCGTAGTCAATCTCCTCTTCCCGCGACATGGGCCACTCCCGCACCGGGGCGATGATCTTCAGGTCCGGGGCCAGGGCCCCAACAGAGACGTCAAACCGGACCTGGTCGTTGCCCTTGCCGGTGCAGCCGTGAGCCACCGCCTCCGCCCCTTCCTTGCGGGCGATGTCTACCAGGAGCTTGGATATGAGGGGACGGGAGAGGGCCGAGGCCAGCGGGTACTTGCCCTCATAGAGGGCGTTGGCCTTGAGGGCCTTGAAGGCATAATCCCGCAGGTACTCCTGGCGGGCGTCAAGCACATAGCTCTTCTCGGCGCCAATCTGCAGCGCCTTCTCCCTGGTGAACTCCAGGTCCTTGCCTTCGCCGACATCAACAGCCAGCGCGATCACTCTGTAACCGTACTTCTCCTGCAACCACTTGATGGCAACCGACGTATCAAGCCCCCCGGAATAGGCGAGCACAACCTTCTTCAAAACCAATTCCCCTCCCCTAACGACCTCTAATGCGATTCGACTTTGACCTCTGGAAGAACTATGGGGATAATTATACAGGGGTTTGGATTGTTATGCAAGAGGTTTCTTGGTGGAATCCGTCAGGGAACCAACCTGCCCGTCAGCCCCTCATCTCTACCGGGTTGACTGGCAACTATTGGTAGTTTACTATGGAAGCAGGCGAGCAGCTTGGCCATTGACTCAGCGGGGGAGGGGAGGGGCGATGACGTCGTGAAGAGACCAGCAAGGTTTATCCTGACATGCCTAGCCATGCTGGCAATGGTCGGATGCGCGCAGCAACCAGCTAGTCAGGATGTATCCCTGGAGTTGGAGCGCCCGACGGCGGTTACTGCCTCCAACTATCTAAGAGATAAGGGCTACAGCCTGGTCTCATATGACGGGCACTATGACTACACGCTAGATATCAAGCACCTGACTCGGCTGCCCGCTGACTACTCCTGGAAGCTTCAGCGACTAGAACCCTCCGAATACCTTGGCAAGTTAATTGACCACGAGAGCTTTATTGTCGAGAACCACCCTCTTGATTCCTGGAGATCCCAGCACGCAAAAACACCTGGTCAAACCAGGGTTACCGTGTGGCTTGTGGACGGGCATATTATAGGGGGTATCTCGCAGCCGGTGGCTGAGTGGGACACCTTGAATTATGGAGTCTTCCTGTGGTCCCTTGAGGGGAAAAACCTGCGCGAGGTCCACCCTGACTACCTCTACCGGCCGGCCTTCTATGACCACTGGCTCAATAAGTGCATTAACCAGCGTACCGAGGTGCCTCGCGAGAACCCTTCTCAGTTTGTCGTCTGCAGGACGCTCTTGCGGCAAGCCCTTGAGGCTAAGTGGCGTTGCCTGATTGCGGGAGATGATGCCATCCTGGAGACCTGGTACAGCAGGGAAAGCGCGGTACTGCGACAGACTGAACAGATCAGGGTCCTCCGGGACTGGCTGCTACCCCGCCTGCAACAGGGCCAACAGTACCTGTCCTACGACATTGACGTCGAGCTTCGATCCATTCTCAAGAACGAGCCCAACTGCCTTCGATTGCTGGCCACCGAGACGGTTACCCTCTATTACGCCTCAATGGCTGAGCCCCTCAATGTCCATGCCGTGGAGGTTGTAAGGAACCACGATCTGACCCTGATCCGTGAAGACGGTAGATGGGTCATTGCCGCTGACATCTACCGGGACGATATCGGCGAAGAGCCCACCGACGTCAACGCCACCCTAGCCCAGCTGCGGGAGACACTGTTTGCCCTCCAAGAGCAAGGGTTCCCTGGGGCAGCCGGAGAGTCTCAAGAGGGCCCTGCAGGCATGACCGATTTCCCTGAGGTTGTCTTGCATCTCGAGCCCGGTAGTGACTGGAATGCAGAAAGAGTGGGCCGAAAACTCCTGGAGTTCTACCTCCTGGCCTTCACGGCGGAGAACGTGGATCCCGTCTACAGGCTGAAAGACTACGCAGTGGGGGGCATACTGGATCTTCACGATATTGAACCATGGGGCTTTCGCCTGCGGATAGGGTGCGCCGTCCAGCCCTTCCTGAACCTTGAGGAGGATTCGCCCTGGCTCAAGATGGGTCGGCAGCTTGAGGAAAACGGCTGGATCATTGACATAGAGATGGTGGTGACCGTCGTCAAGGAAGGGAGCGCCTACACACTGAGAACTCACCCCTCTGAAGAGACCTAAAGAGTCGGTCCAATGTGGTGTTGGACTGCGGCCTCTTCTGTGGGATCCGCCCGCCTGCCGAAGCCATCGACTCTCTCTGTGAGCCACTTACCGGGTGTGGCTTCATGTGCCCCGTTCCTGCGGTCAATGAAAACCCGTGATACCAGGGCATGCCGTAAAGCTCTATGACACCTTCGATCCTGAAGAGCCTGGTGTAGGTCTGTTGGAAATAGCGGATAGGCCATGGTCAAGCTCCTCCCTCGCGACCCTCGAGCAGCAGGCTCCAAACCTACCGTTCACTGGATGATAGCCTGAACCCCCAGAACGGCCTGAAACCACTCTCCTCGTAGAAAGAGCGAGATGACTCTGTCGCCAGCAAGTCCAACCTCGTCTCAGGATAAGCGCCGTGACAAGCCTTAACTAGCCCTCTTCCCAGCCCCTGGCCTCGATGGCTTTCTTCAACAAAAAGCTCGCACACAAAGGTCGATACATGATGATCACTCAGCGCCCGGAGAAACCCGACAACTCCGTCTTCTTCCCCGCTAACCGCAACAAGCGCAATTGTGCTGTTGAGCCATGCTTGCAGGGTATCATCAGGCCTTTCCAGGGGCGTCGGCCATCCTTCTTGGCTGCTCAGCCGTTGGATGGCCCCGAAATCATCCTCATGAAACTGTCTGATGATAACACCAGATGGTAGTGCATTACCCTCTGAAGCAGCTGCCACTTGCTTCACTCCTCCCTAACCACAACGCCGTTCCTCCGATAACTCTTTCTCTGCTGACTGTCAACCCCTGGCATGTCAGGCAGGTCTTCGGGAGATGGCGCCCTCTAGAGGTTAAGCCGGACCTCAAACATCTCATCCCAGCGTTTCTTCAGCATCATTCTGTCCAGGCGGGCCTGGGTCTCAAACCCGAACTCTTCGAAGAAGGAGACAGGGCCGTTGGGGTAAGGAGTTTCCAAGCCTGCAGCCACCCGGATGCGCCGGAACCCCATGCCGGGGGCTTCGGCGATCATCTTGCGGACGAGGGCTGGGCGGTAATCCTTTGTTTTCGTGTCGGAGTGAAGACAGGTGACAATTAGGTCGGAGGCGCGCTTGTCAGTATAGGGGTAGGGTATCAGGTTACCAGGCAGGAATTCCACGACTGCAACAGGCTGCCCTTGGTCAAGGGCCATGAAGCCCAGGGTGCTGCCGGCCCCCCTGTCAGCCATTGACTGAAACCAGGCCGCCTTTTGCTGGCTGCCGGAGGGGTTGCAGATGCAGGCCGCGTCGCCGCCCAACTCAGGGGTCAGGGCCACGATCTCCTGGGGCTCAGCCACCTCCAGGTTGGCAGGGGTGTATTCCCCTGGCAGGGTCTCCCCGGTTTCATGGATATAGAGCAGTTCCTCACCCTTGGCTGGCCAGGGACAGCGCATCTCATCAATCACAACCAGGCCAGGATAAAAGCTGTTATACCGCTCTGCATATTCAGGTTCCGCCATTATATCGACTTCAAGGTATTGGCGCTGCAGCTTAGCTGCAGCCTCCCTGGCTCCCTGGGCCATGTAGTCCTTGCCGGGGCACTGGTAGCCGAAGTGTAGGTAGTAGACTGTAGCTGGGTCTGAGTTGCTCATGTCGGCTGCTACCTCCCGTGAGTATCTCTGCAGTATCATTAACTCCCCGCCATCGCGGTTATGAACTAATTCATAGCTTCGATGTTTTCGTCAACCATAAAACACCACTGGACACCGAACTTGTCCATAAAGACAACGACGCACGGGCTGTAGAAGGTTTCACACATAGCATCAATGGTCATGCTGCCTTCCCGTACAACAGAGTAGCTTTTCTTCAGTTCATCAACATCACTGAATATCATCACAATCTGGATGGCAGAGTCCCTGGAGTTTTTGGTGTGTTTCCGAAACGGTCATTGAGCATAACACGCTGCCCATGAATATGCATTTCTGCATGTCCAACGCCTTCGCCTCCACCCAACTCTCGGCTGTATAGGACCGTATCCACGGTTGCGCCAAATGCTTTCTTGTACAATTCGATCGCTTCCTCACAGCGACCGCCAAGATGGAGATGCGGAACCAGCATATATACCCCTCCTAAAACGATGTCGTACCGGCCTCAATCATCGTCTCTCCTAAAACTGTAGACCACCGAGTCGCCAATGGGGCGATAGCCGATCTTGCTGTAGATGCTGTTTGAGGTGGGGTTGGCCAGGTCAGTGTAGAGGCTGCAGAACCTGGATCCCTTGTCCAGCAGCAGTTGGCTCAGGGCGGCGACACAGGAGGTAGCGTATCCCCTCTGCCTGAACTCGGCCGGGGTATGGACCCAGTTGATGACGATCCCGTTCCTTGTCTGGCGGGAACTGGCGGCCATTGAGACTGTCTTGCCATCTTCCCACAGGTAGAGCCGCCGCTGGCCGATTATCCCTTCGGCCTGTTCCCGGGCTTTGTCTGGAGCCAGTTCCTTGGCAACGGCCTCTGCCGAGAAGGACTTCATCCAATTCGCCACCAGTTCTGCGTCGCCTATGGTAGCGGGGCGCAGGCGCCCCGATGCCCTGGAGATAGGGCTTACCGCGTCCAGCCGGTAGATCCTCTGCTCCATGCTAACGACAACCCGGTCTCCAGTGATTTCCGACCACCGATTGGTGAAGGTTTCGGCGATGCCCTTGAGACCAATCACACCCGGTACGATTATCTGTTCCTCATGCAAATGGGCAACGGCTACCTCAAGCGCCTGGTCTGTCCGGGGGCCGTGACCAGCCAGCACCAAGTTGTGGGGAGGGGTCCTGAGGGCAACCAGAATGACCTGCCCCTGGTCATCCTTGACCGCTCCCAGAAAGGGCTTGCTGCCTTCCTCAATCCGTTCCTCCAGCGAGGAGACAATCCCCAGGGGTAGGTTGTTAACTGCCTCCCGTTCCTCGAGAAAAGGGACCACTGCCTGGCGATAGCTATCGACAGCTTCATACTCCTGAAAGAACATGCTGCCCACCTCCTTACTTCATCTGTTTCTTCACATGGGCGAGACTCTCCCGAACCAGTTCCTTTCCGCCGGGCTTGCCATGCCCGGGGATGATCAGATCGACATCAAGCTCCAGGTAACCTTCGAGAGTGTTGACGAAAGACCCGAGGTCGTCGGACTGCAAGTAGGGATGGGGCAATTCCACATTGTCGCCGGCAAACAAAACCCTGTCCTTCAAATCCAGACAGGAAGCCGAGTCGACAGTGTGCCCCGGGGTGTAGAAGAGGAGTATCCCATCGTCATGAAACCAAAGGGAGTCATTGAAGGTGACGGTGGGCAGGGTTAGTTCCACTTCCCCCAACTGGAGGCCGGGCCTCTTCTCAAGTTCCTTTTGCCCTTCACTAATCAAGCTCTCCCGGCACCGATTGTGGGCTACGATTGGCCGTCCACCAAAAAAGCAGTTCCCCCAGACATGATCCCAGTCTGAATGTGAGTTGAAGACGATGGCAGGTTTCTGTTCCGGCAGGCTATTCATCACCTCTGTCATCGGATCTGGGCCCAAGTAAGTATCACAGACGAACAGATGTCTCTCCGTATCTACCACATAGACATTGGTTGAAAACCCCAGTTCCTCTTCGTCAAAGGTGAAGAGAAACCCCCTCTTGCCGATTGAAGTTACCCGCATCGTATCCCTCCAGGTCTGTCATCTCTAGCCGTCTCTCTTTACAGTTGTCCCTTTCTTAAGACACCAACGATTCTCCTGCGGCCTCACCCGCTACTGCGGACCAACAGGAAAATCGGTTTCAAAGCCAGAATATTTACTACCTAAAGAAACCTGCAACCTCAACCGGTCGCTGCCGCGCGCAAAGGAGCCTATCACATTCTATGGATCTCTACATTCTATACAGTCCCGTCTGGAGAAGGGCCCTGGTTCTGGCCTGGCCCATGGCGCTAACCCACGTCTTCAGCACGGCGATGCGAACAACCGACATGATACTGATGGGCGGCTTCGGGCCCGCGGCCGTAGCGGCAGTGGGGCTGGGCGATGTCTGGGACAGGATCGTCCTCAGAATAGGCCTGGGGCTTGGGGCGGGCAGCATCACCCTCATATCCCAGGAAACCGGTGCCGACAAGGCCGCTAACGGCGAGGACCGCGGCAGAGACGCCGTACTGACCCAGGTTCTGGCCACGGGCGCCCTGGCGGGCATTCCCTTCATCCTGCTGGGGTGGCTGATTCCAGAGGCCCTGATCGCGCTTCTGGGGCCAACCCCCGAGGTAATCGCCCTGTCTGCCCAGTACCTCCAGATCATCTTCGCCTCGGCGCCCTTCCGGATCATGACTCTGATATCAACACGGGCCCTCCAGGGCACCGGTGACACGAGGACACCGATGGTGATCGGCGTTCTGACAAACGCCACCAACATTGGGCTGTCAATCGCCCTGGTGACTGGCATCGGCTCCTTCCCTGAACTGGGAGTTCCCGGAGTAGCCTGGGGCACAGCCCTGGCGAACCTTCTGGGCGCGGTAGCCTACATCGGGGTCTTTGTCCTGCCCCAGACCGGATTGAGCCTGCACATCCCCAGAGGGGGCTGGGACCTCACCGTCACCAGGCAGCTTCTGGCCATCAGTATTCCGCGCATCCTTCACGGCACCTATCAGAGCCTGATTGAATTCCCCTTCAATGCCCTTATCCTCCTCTTCGGGACTGAAGCAGCTGCCGCCTACCACATCACCAGGAGGATTCAACAGCAGGTAATGGCGCCCTTCCAGCGCTCCTACGGCACAGTCGCTACCATTCTGGTGGGCCAGGACCTGGGCAGGGGACTCCGGGACAGGAGTCGACTCAATGGCCGGGCGATGCTGTGGTTGGCAGCGCTGACCATAGGCGCGGTGGGTACAGCCCTCTTCGCCTTCGCGCCCCAGATGGTTCAGGTATTCACCGAGGACCCCAAAACCGTCGCCCATGGGGTGGGGTTCCTCAGGATTCTCAGCATCGGCGCCCCCATCTTCGCCACCTACAACGTCATGGCCGGGGCCCTGGCCGGAGCCGGAGACACCAGAAGCCCCTTTTACGCTGCCGTCGCTAGCCAGACTGTACTGATGCTCGGTCTGAGCTACGCATTGAGCATACCGCTGGCCCTGGGTCTAACGGGTATCTTCATAGGGCTCATTGCCGACTATGTCGGCCGCGCTGCCTGGGTAGCCCGCCGCTTTGTCTCGGGTGTCTGGATTGACGAGGCCGAAGAGATGATCAGGGCAAGGCGGCACCGCCAAGCCCGAGGTCTTTGACGGAAAGGCGGTAGGCCCTTGGACATACGTGATGACAGTGATAGAATTGGTGCATAAGAAGGGAGGTGAGCAATAGTGGAGAAGTCCAAACCCTATCAGGCCGAGACCAGCACCAAGGGGCAGGTGCCTCTTAAGCCCGAAACAGCGGCAGAAGACTTCCAGCAGTTTGCTGAAGAGGTCAGAAAGCGATTTGCCGCCAAAGGGCTTAAGCCCGCTGATGTGGAGGAAGCAATCAAATGCGCCAGAGAACAGTAAGGGCAATCCTCGATACCAATGCTCCAGTCCTAGAACTCATCCCTTTGGGGCCGCTCGAATAGCAGGTCCAATATCACGCGGGGGTCCTGCCGGTGCTTAATCACATCCGCCAGCGCCGACATAATGGGCAGGTCGAGCCCGGCGGTGTTCATGTTGCCGATAGCGTCCAGGGTGGCGACCCCTTCTGCCAGGGAGCCGAATTCCCTCCTGGTGACAAAGGACTCACCGAACATCCTGTTATGGCTGTGCTTGGAGAAGAGCGTCGCTTCGTAGTCCCCCAGGTGAGCAAGGCCGTAGGCGCTGCGCCCGTCGCCCCCAAGGTGCTGTATTAATCTCGCGGTTTCATAAGGTCCCCTGGCCATCAGCGGCCCTTTGAGACTGGACAGACCCAGGCCGTCCAGCATCCCGGCGGCGATCCCGAAGACATTCTTAAGGGCAGCGCCCACCTCCGTACCGATTAGGTCTGAATTCAGGTAGAACCTGATCAGTTTGCTGGAGAAGGCCTCTATGATGAGCTCCGCCGTGGCCGGATCAGAGGACGATGCTACCATGCAGTTGGGTATCCCGGCGGCAAGGTCCTGGACGTGGCCGGGCCCTACCCATACAGCGACATTCGCGGGGTTGCCCAACTCCTCAGCCATGACCTCAGAAAGCCTCTTACCGGACTCGTTCTCCAGGCCCTTCATATTGAGGGAGAAGACCTTGTCCCTGTAATCGGTCGTTGCGATGTCCTTGGCCAAGGTCCTCAGCTGCTGGGCACTGATGGCTACGATCACAATCTCCCCATGGGAGACAGCCTCATCTAGTGACGCTGTGAGCTGGATATCGGGCTGCAGGGTCAAGTAGTCATTCTTGCGGGTCTCTGTCAGAACGCGAAACCTCTCCGACACACCCCGACCCCAGAGCTTTTTACGCTAGGCAGTGGTTTCTCCATCCCACTCGTCAAATCCTGTAGTGTGCGGCAGGTCCTCACGGCTAAAGACTACAGTTAACCCACAGTACCGTCTTCAATCTGCTAAACCTGAACATACTAGAACCCGAGGGTTCTTACCCCAGGTCTCTTGGGCGGCAGCGCGCCGCTCACATCAACTGACCCATGAGACGGGAGTGATCGTATTGGGCAGGTTTACTCAAGGATTCATAGCAGGCATCTCCGGTGGTGTCGCCATGGATATCTGGGACTTCATCGCCTTCTCGGGGCTGCGGATCTCCACTGACCGCTTTCTCGATTGGGCCGCCGTTCTGATGTACGGCCACAAGCCGACAGACTCCATAGGAACGATCTTTGCCCTCTTCGTTCAGATCATGGTGGCAGGTGGCATGGGTGCTGTTTTCGCCTACCTCCTCCCCCTGGTGGGGACAAGGAACATCCTGCTTAAAGGGGCATTGTGGGGCTTTGCCTTGGGGTTCCTTTTCTACGCCATACCCATCGCCTTCAAGATGCCAGTTCTCTCTTCATCGGCAACCCTGACGGTTGTCTCCCGTATGGTTGGCGCCACCATCTGGGGTGCCGTAACAGGGCTGACCCTCGGGTGGCTGGTGAGAAGGGAACCAAGGGGCGAAGTTTCCTAGGTCTCCTGCTCGAAGACATCACTACTGATGACCCTAGTATCCCTGGTCTGGGCGAAGATCCTACCCTTTGCGTCCATCTCCAGAAGGACCAGGTCGCTGGCGGATACCTTAAGCTCCTCGAGCTTGGTGTTTAACCACTGCATGTCCAAGTTTGCCCAGCGCAGATTGTCAACCAGGATTCGCCCGTCCACGACAATGGGGAGACCAAGGCCTTCCCTGCTTGTGGCGATGTTGAGGTCCGATGTTTGGACAGGGCGACTTGATGGCTTCGGGATCACCGATAACTTTCCCATGGGCTCCATGATCGCAAGCTGAATGTCGCTAACGTTCTGATAGCCCTTATTACGGAGGTGCGACAGCAACAGCGGTATGTTCATCCTGACAGTGCGCAGGTTTCTCATGTTGATCTTCCCGTCGGCAATTAGCAGCAGTGGGTGGGTGTCGAAGTTGTACATCGGCTTTAGCAGGGAAATAAGTCCAATCGCTGCCACCCCCCCTGCAATGATTAGTGTTCCTATCGCTGCCTTAGAGGTAATCTTGAACACCAGGGGCTGGGCGGCTACGGTGGACAGCAGGAGGATACCCACCAGGTCATAGCTGGTCATGTCAGCCACGCTCCTCTTGCCAATCACCCTGGCGCCCAGCCAAGCCACGAGAAGCATGAAGATCACTCTTAGCCCATATGACACAAATTCCATCGCTTCATTTCCCCTAAGGTTTTGGGATCACTTTATTGAAGTTCCGCCACATACCTTTCAGCATCTCAACGGATTCCTGCACAGTCTGATGGTCTTCCGTTTCGATGGCCCCCTTGAGGCGAGACACCTCATTGCCAAAGTTGTTGAAGTCTAGTTCAGCGTAGTTGACAGAAAGCCAGATTGACAGCCTGTCGGTCCAGACGCGATTGAGCCTGGACACCTCTGTTCTGGCCTCCTCCCAGCGGCCCTGTTCAGCTGCTTCCCCTATACTCTCCAGCATCTGTATTACCTGGCCCGGGTTCGCCCACATAGAATAGGAGACCACATACAGAATGGCAGCAAAGAGCAGGACTGCGGCCAGCCCAAGACCGACTGCTCTATCTGACAGCACAACAATCCCTCCCCTCAGAATCCCACGTCAATGGGTGGAAAAGTGAGAGCAATCCAGTGCTTAGCATTGACCTCTGCCTGCGTCCCTATCCCTTAGCTGGTAGCGCTGGTATAACGTCTGGTGCCAGCCTGCCAGACCAGGTTGGCCACAACCAGGGATATGGCCGCCGCCAAGAGGCTAGCCCCCACGCCGGCTGGACCCCCTCCGCTGGCCGCCAAGGTACGGGCCGGGTAGGTGGAGACAAAGGCGATAGGCACCACAAAGGTCAGGAAGCAAGTGATGGCCGGGTGGTAGACATCCACCGGGTAGCGCCCCAACTGCCAGCTGGCGCTGTAGAGGACGTTCAGCTCCAGCCCCGCCGCCCAGAAGGAGGCGCTGGCCAGGACTACCAGGTAGGCCCAGGCCACGACCACGCCGCTGCCCAATTGAAGCAGGTAGCAGGCCACCTGCAATGAGCTGGTAGTAAGGCCCCCAGAGGCAACCCCCAGGGCCACAACCCCCGCTCCCAGGACCACCTGCAGCAGCGGCCAAGGGGAACAGGAGCCAAGACTGGCCATGAAGATGCTGGGCACCGGTTTCAGCAGGATGTCGTCGAGTTTGCCCTCCCGGACCTGTTCACTGAAGAAGCTAAGGTTGGGCTGGATGAAGGCCCCCATCAGCCCCCCGACCACCTGATAGGTGCCGAGGAGTACGACGGTCCCGCCCAGGCTCCAGCCCGCCAGGCTGTCGGTCTGGCTGAAGACTGCCCCCAGGGCCACAAGCCCTGCCGCCAGCCGGACCAGGGTGAGAAACCCCTCGAAGACAAGGTTGGCCCGATAGGCCGTTAACTGCTGAATTGAAAGACGGAGGATCCGCCCCAGTAGTCTAGTCATAGTCTGTTAACCTCCTACCGCCGTGTAACGACGAACTCCCGAGCGCCAGATGGCCGCCACCGCTAATCCCATCAGCCCCACCCAGGCCAGCTGCACCCCGTATCCCACCAGTAGCGCAGATCCGGTCACCTGGCCGGCGGCAATCTCCGCCGGAAAGCCCAGCATGTACCGGAAGGGCAGTAGGTTCATCGCCGGTTTCAGGGCCGATGGCGCCAACCAGGCCGGGAAGGCCTCACCCCCCAAGAGGAAGATTAGGGTCTGGCCGATGCCTACCACCCCGAAGGCCTTCTCGGTCCAGAAGGCCGTCAGGGCCAGCCCATAGGTGAAGAGGAACTGCAGGGCCGCCGCCAGCAGTAGAGCTGGCGAGGCCAACAGCAGGCTGCCTAGCTCCGGCCGAACCGGGATGAGCATCCCTACCACCAGGATCAGCGGCAGCCCCATGGCCACATGCCAGAGGCGCACCGCCAGGTTCACCCCCAGGGGGGCCAGAATGACTGGATGGGGCCGCAGCAGGTCGTCGATGAGATTCCCGCTGTAGATGCGGCTGGAGAAGGTGTGATGCTCATAGGACACCGTTAAGAGCCGGGCAAAGAGCAGGACTGCATAGTAGAGGGTGATAAGGTCCTGGCCGGGAAGGGCCCGGGTCCACACCGCCAGCCCGATCAGGGGCGGCACCACCGCCTGAACCACCAGGGTAAAGGTAAAACTGCGCCCGGCGTTCCACTCCAGAAAGCTTTGCCTGACATACTGGGCCAGGACCTGCAGGTTGTATCTCATACCCCTACCCCCTCCTGATAGGCCTGGCTAATGACCAGCTCCAGGGGCGGCTCCTCTACGCCCAGGTCACTGACGCCCTTGTCGGCCAGGAGGCGGGCCACGATCTCCCTGACGTCCTCTCGCGGTACCCTCAGGACGGTCCGCCCGGCCTCGCAGGACACCACTTCGCCCAGGCGCTCCCAGTCACCGCGGTAGTCGATGTCGGTGCTGACCTTGACCAGCTTATAGGGGGTGAGGCGCTGGGCCAACCCACTGAGGCTGCCGTCGTAGGCCAGCTTGCCCTGGTCAATCAGGATGATGCGGGGGCAGAGCTGCTCCACATCGGCCATGTAGTGGCTGGTCAGCATGATGGTGGCCCCGGTGGCGGCGGCGTAGTCCGCCACAAAGCGGCGCATCATGGTCACCGCCACCACGTCCAGCCCCAGGGTGGGCTCATCAAGGAAGAGCACCCGGGGCCGGTAGAGGAGGGACCAGGCCAGCCCGGCCCGCATCCTCTCCCCCAGGGAGAGGGCCCTGATCTGACGGTCCAGGAGGGGCCCCAGGTTGAGAAGCTCCTCCAGTTCAGCGAGGTTCATCCGAAACCGGTCCTCGGGCACGCGGTAGATGGCCTGCTGGAAGCGGAGGGCATCCAGCACCGTGATCTCGATGGGAGCAGAGATGGGCCGGCTTCCCCGGATCATGGCAATCTGACGCAGGAAATCGCCCTCCCGCTGCCCAGGGGTGTGTCCAAGGACTGCTGCCTGACCTCCCGTGGGATGGAGAATGCCGCTGAGGATCTTCAGGGTGGTGGTCTTGCCGGCGCCGTTGGGCCCGATAAAGCCAACAACCTCGCCCTCCCCAATCTCGAAGCTGATCTGCCGGACGGCCTCAACCCGCCGGAACTCAGGGCGGACCAGGGCCCTCAGTGAGGCCCGAAGCCCTTCGCCCCGGACTGGTACGCGATAGGTCATTGATAGGTCCTTTGCAGAGATGATGTGCACTATGATCTCCCCTTCACTTCAGTCCAGAATTGTAAGCTGGTTTCATAGTACAACACTGACGCAAGCATGAAGGGTTTGTTATAATAGAAGGGGCTTAGAACGCTGTAAGTATTCAATTTGACTTCAGGGTTGTGGTTGAAGTGTCTCACAGCTATCGTCCTATCGACCTGGCCCGGGCTGCCAGCGTAAGCGTCCAGACCGTCCGCGTCTACGAGCGGCTGGGCTTTCTCCCCCCTGCCCAGCGCAGCGAGACCGGTTACCGCCAGTACACCGCCAAGCACCGACAGGCCCTGCTGACAGCGCGGACAATCATCGACGGCTACGGTTGGCGGCCCGCCCTCCGCGTGATGCGCCAGGTCCACGCGGGCCGCCTGGAGGAGGCGGTGAAGCTCGTCAACGGCCGCCATGCTGCCCTTCACAGGGAAGGGCTGGAGGCCGAGGAGCATCTGGCGGCCCTGCGTAAGCTGTCACAGGGTGAAGGAGGAGCCACCGGCGCCTTGAAGCGGCGCCGCCGCATCGGAGAAGCCGCCGAACTGGTAGGAGTGCAGGTCTCAGCCCTGCGCTTCTGGGAACAGAAGGGCCTTCTCAGACCCGACCGGGACCCAGAGAGCGGTTACCGCCTCTACGATGGAGAGCAGATCCGGCGCCTGCGGGTGGTAGTCCTGCTCCGGCAGGCAGGATATGGAATCGAGCGAATCCATGAGGTAGTCGACGAACTGGCCAAGGGCGACCCTGAGCAGGCGGTAGTCATTGCCGAACAGCGCCTCCGCGACCTGGCCCAGGCCAACCTGAACTGCGTAGCGGCCACCGCCACCGTTTGGGAGTATGTGCGGGAGTATTTGTCGTCCCAGAACTCCGTCGATTGATATCTCGGCAGCCATCTGCCGCAGTAGTGCCTGTGCCAGTTCCCTCCCTCTGGCCTTGTCTGATCCGCTGACTGCGATCTTGCGCTGTCGATCCAAGTGTGTTATATTTGACTCAATGACTAGATAAGCACAAATAGTCACACAGGAGGCGCCGCTATGCCAAAGCCGTTTACAGAGGCGGAACGCGAACTCATCCACAGGCGACTGCTTGCTGCCGGCCAGGAGTGCTGGGAACGATACGGGATCCGACGCACCAACATTGAGGATCTGACGAAAAGGGCCGGGATCGCCAAAGGGACCTTCTACTCGTTCTTTGCCAGCAAAGAACTGCTGTTCATGGCGGTCCTGGAAGACCGTCACGAGGCAATCAAACGAAAGCTGATGGGCGTAATCCTGCAGGAGCAGGGCAGCCCGCAAGAGCGGTTTGTTGCTGCCGTCATGAGGATCTATGAGGAAGTCAGGCAAAGCCCCTGGCTGGTATCGCTAATGAGCGGCAAGGGTGAGTACGATTACCTGGTACGCAAACTGCCCCCGGAGAAGCTTGAGCAACACATCCTGGGTGACGACGCGGACACAAGACAGCTGTTTACCCTGCTGGGGGTCAGCGAGGAGATCAGGCCGGAACTGGTCTCGGCAGCACTGCGCGGGATATTCGTCATGCTGCTGCACGTTGAAGAGGTCGGTGAGGAAGAAATCGACGCCACCTTCCGGTTGCTGATTGAGGGGCTGGCGATGCGGATCTTTGCGGGATGAAATGAAGTAGGCAAATGGGAAGAAGTGAAACAGGAGGAAGGGAACATAGAATGATCCGGGTTTCAGATCTGCAGTTCTCCTACGAGAAGAACAGAGAATTCATCAAAGACATCTCCTTTACCGTCGACAGTGGTGAGATTTTCGGTTTCCTCGGTCCCTCCGGCGCCGGCAAGACAACCCTGCAGCGGATCCTCAGCGGCAGCCTGCGGAATTACCGTGGTGAGGTAACGGTCTTGCAGACGGAGGTGAAACACCGCCCGGACAGCTTCTACGAGGACGTCGGGATGGTCTTTGAATTTCCGAACCTGTACGCTAAATTCACCGCCCTTGAAAACCTGCGCTTCTTTTCATCCCTCTATGAGCGGGAGCCCCTCGATCCCATGCCACTCCTGGAGCGGGTGGGCCTGGTCGGGGACGCACACAAAAAGGTGGCCGGCTATTCCAAGGGGATGAAGATGCGCCTGACCTTTGTCAGGGCCATACTGCACCGGCCATCCCTGCTCTTTCTCGACGAGCCCACGGCCGGTCTCGACCCCGCCCATGCCCGCGTGCTCAAGGAACTGATCCTGGAACAAAAGCAGCAGGGCAGGACGATCATCCTGACCACCCATAACATGCACGATGCAGAGGAGCTCTGTGACCGCGTGGCCTTTATTGTAGACGGGAAGATCAGGGCCCTTGACACACCCCATGCCCTGCGGGCGGGGAAAGACAGTGTTGAGGTGAGTTACAGCTACCGGGACCAGACTACCGACGAGGGAAGGGAGAGGAAGGCCTCTGCCCCGCTGTCGCGGCTGCACCAGGACCGGGACTTCATGGCGCGGCTGAAGGCAGGTTTGCTTACGGGGATCCACTCCAAGGAGCCCACCCTGGAAGACGTGTTCATTGAGGTGACAGGCAGGTGCCTTAAATGAGGTGGATGCTTTCAATGAGGTTCTTGCGTTTGCTGCTCTGCGACATTCGCTATCAGTTCAAGTACGGTTTCTACCTCGTCTACGCGGTTGTATCGACCATTTACATCGGTATCCTCCTGATGCTGCCGGCTGAGATACGGCAGCAGGGGGCCGCCATCATCATCTGGAGCGACCCGGCCGCCCTCGGCTTTCTGTTTATCGGCGGCATCGTGCTCCTGGAAAAGGGCGAGGGGCTCCACGGCTACTTCGCCATAGCGCCCATCAAAGTCTCGGAGTACGTCCTGGCCAAGGCGCTGTCGCTTTCGGTGATTTCGACTCTGGCGGGGCTGTTCATCGCGGCGGTTGGACTGGGCGCAGCGGGCGGGCCAGGTGGAGAGGTCAGCTACTCGCTCCTGGTCATTGGGCTGGTGGCCGGCTCGGCGGTCTTCACCCTCTTTGGCCTGGCTGTCGGTTCTATGGCCCGGTCTGTCAACCACTATCTCGCCATCAGCGTCCCGGTGATGATCGTGCTCATAGTGCCTTCGGTCCTGGCTGCGTTTGGCGTTACCCACCCCCTGCTGGAGGTGCTCCCGGCCACACTCCTGCTCCGGGTGCTCTACTACAGTGTCGGGCTGGCGGTGCCCTTCAGCGGTTACCTTGCCCTGGCGGGCCTTTTGCTCTGGCTGCTGCCCTCTTTTTGGCTTGCCTGGCGGCGCTTCGCGCTCTATTTGTATCCGCCAGCGGGTTCCTTCCGTGGGGGAGTGTGATGACTGTGACGAGCGTCATGCGCGCAACGATAACGCTGTTCTCAAGTGGAGTGCGTCAGGTCTTAAAAGACGGGATGCTGCTTCTCCTTTTGCCAGCTCCCTTCTTGATGGGGGCAGCCCTGCGGTTTGTCCTTCCCTTTGGCGACGGCATCTTAGTTCGGGAGCTGGGCTTCTCGCTTCGTCCCTGGTTTCCCCTCAGTGATGCCCTTGTGATGGCCCTTACCCCGGCCATGACCGGTATGATCTCTGCCTTCTTGATCCTCGACGAGCGGGATGAGGGGATAGGCGCCTACTACGGCGTCACACCGGCGGGCGGACGCGCCTATCTGGCAGCCCGCCTGGGCCTTCCCATGCTGTGGGCCTTCATATCCTCGTTGTTGGTAATTGGGCTATTCGGCCTGGCAGCGAAAGAGATGGCCGTCATTGTCATTATCGCCGCCGCCCTGCTCGGAACACTGCTGGGGGTCATCGTCTGCATGCTGCTGGCGGTGCTGGCCAGTAACAAGGTTGAGGGCCTTGCACTTTCAAAACTGGCCAACCTCCTGGTCTTGGGCCTCCCGGCAGCCTGGTTTGTGGCTGCCCCCTACAAGTACCTGTTCGGTTTCATGCCCAGCTTCTGGCTGGGAGAGGTCATGCGCGAAGGTGCGGCGAACGGTGGTAGTGGTGGTTTATTAGCCCTGCTGCTCTTGGCCTTTGCCGGAGTCTTTTCGTCTGTGGTCTGGATCGCCGCCCTGACCCGGGCCTTCCTGCGCCGGACACGCTGAGTGATACCTTCAAAGTACTGGCTGTTCTAGGGACCCGTCGGCAGGGCCTCAAGGGTGTAGACAGGTCCTTCCTTGCTGACTAAACCGTAACCACCCTTCTCAATCCAGTTATCGCCTAGCCGCACACCGTTTCCCATTAACCAGTAGAAATCAAGGGGCGGACCGGTGAAAGTCTGCACTGAATAGGTGACCCAGAACTCGAAGGCCATTCCCGGGCGTGGAGCAAAGTCCGCTATCCTGATCACGTCAATCCTGAAGTCTGTTATTCGATTATCAGGAACGGTGACAGCTGCCTTTAGCGGTTCAAGCCGCAACTCCATCAACCTATGGGCTATCTCTTCCTGCGTCATGGTGGCAGTGGCTTCAAACTGCGGACTTAGACGCGAGGCTGGGGGCGAAGTGTATTCTATCGGTGGATAGCCAATATCAGACTCCTCAACCCAGTACGAGGCATCCCCTGGCCCCTCGACCTTGACCAGGTCTCCGTCCCGTTCAACGATGGCGGCCATCTCCACGGGCTCCTGTAGGGTAATGGGGTCGTCCTTCTCTACCCCACCGTAGACTGTTGTTCCAGCCTTCAGCGCTACAGGCATACGGATCGAGTCTCTAGTACCATCCGAAAGCGCAAAGACACCACGGCCCGCGGAAATCCAGCCCTTACGGTTGACGTCAGAGAGCGTTGGCAGACTCACATAGAACCACCACACGCCGTCGCCTTCTACTCGCGCCAGATCCTCAACCCTGACCACAGTACCTTCCTTGACTGTATCCAGCACAGGAGCGCCGTCCCGAGGCATGGCCAGAAGCTCTGTATCTCCCATTACCACCCGATACTGAACCAGGTCTTCCAGAAAGGTGATCTTCAGATCTTGGGATGTGAGCTGGGTGATCTGTCGTCTGAGCTCCTTTACCTGGCCCTCTAGCTCAGCGGCCGTTGACTGCAGTTTGTTTATCTCATCTTTCAGGGCCCGGTCGCGCTCCCTGGTCTCCGTTAGCTCTGCCCGAAGGCTGTCATTCTCCTCTTTAATAGATGTTGATGCACATCCGCCTACTATGAACACCGCGACACTCACCACGAGAACCCAGAGCAGAATCCCTCGACTCCATATCTCTGCCCCGTCTGTGCTCCGCCCTTTCACCACTGAAAACCCACACCCTCTCTGTCGGTGATCGCTGCTGGTCTCCCCAAGGCCTGCCCCATACACGGTACTGCAAGTTGTTACCTATCTCAGAGTTCCTTACCGCTTCGGAATATCCTTCCAAATACCCATGCTCTCAGGCAGGTGTCGGCACTACGCACCCAGAAATTTCATAATGACTATCGACACGTAGAAACGCCCTCGAACCGTGGAGGTGAACCCTTGACGAAGCGAAAGCAAATCCTTCTCCTCGTTGCCCTTATGCTGCTAACGGCTTCAGCATCCATGACCGGTTGCTCTCCAGACGACAGCGCGGCCCTGAGGCAGGAAAACGAGGATCTGCAGCTGACCATCGCGCAGTTGAGGCAGGAGAACGAAGATCTGCAGCTGACCATCGCGCCGTTGAAGCAGGAGAATGAAGATCTGCAGCTCACCATTGAGCAGTTAATAGAGGAGAAAGCCGCCCTCAGCCAGGAGCTTGCCGCGCTCTCAAAGAGGGTACTCACCAACGGAGTGGACCTCAATATCTGGTTTCTTGAATTTGAGGCCAGGTATCGCCTTGTCACCGCAGAGGAGATCAAGCTGTTGGCCCTCCCCTACAAGGGATCTGCGGTTCTGAACTCCACCCGTAGCGGCGCCGTCATTGAGGTGTTGGATGCCGCCCTCAATCTCTCTAACAAGGAGGTCTGGCTCTATGTACGCCTACCTGTGGAACACACAGATCGGAACATCCAGGGCTGGATTGAGGCCGCTGACACCATTGTCTACACCGCTGCCGACCAGAGCCTGGTCAAGACGCCCGTCTCAGTTGAGGAGGGGGCCCTGTGCTCCCCCAGCGCTCAGATGATCAACCCCCGGCCCTTGGAGCAGGCCTTAACAGGAGGGATTGTAGAGCGAAAGGGGGATCTGGTCAGGATCGGGCTGCATGAGGGGGCCACCTTTTGGGTTCGAGAGGAGGACGTGAACAAGCTCTTTTATGTCCACATTGTCAGAGATGGAGAGGTGTACAGCATCGACGCCCTGGAGGCCCGGTGACCCCCCTATAGCAGCATCCTGTTACTACCCCTTTGACTACTGAGACCCCTTGCCCCTGATCTCATCCAGACAATGGGGATTGGCCAGGGCCGATGTGTCCCCAGGGTCTTTCCCGAGGTAGGCGGAGCGGGCCACCCGCCGCATGATCTTGCCGTTCCTGGTCCGGGGAATATCGCTGACAAAGTAGAGCTGCTGCGGCCGGAGGGCCTTGCTCAGCTCCTTGCCGACATGGGCCAGGAGCTCCTCCCTGAGCTCGTTGGTCCCATTCCATCCCTCCCTCAGGACGACGAAACAGACGGCGGCCTCTCCCTTGACCTCATGGGGCACCCCGATGGCCAGGGCCTCTCCCACCGCCGCGTGGCCCACCAGGGCCGATTCCAGCTCCGCCGGGCCCAAGCGCTTCCCGGCCACATTGAGGGTGTCATCGGAACGGCCGTGGATGTACCAGAAGCCGTCATCGTCGACCTCCGCCCAGTCGCCGTGGACCCAGATCCCCGGCCAGCGCGACCAGTAGGTATCGACATAGCGGTCAGGGTCCTGCCAGAAGCCCCTGGTCATCCCCACCCAGGGCTGCCTGATCACCAGCTCCCCCACCTGACCCTTACCCCGCAGGGGGTTACCCCCCTCGTCGAGGATGTCAATGTCCATACCCGGCAGCGGCCCCGTAAAGGCGCAGGGCCTCTGAGGGGTCAAAGGGAAACAACCGAGGATGCCGCCGGAGATCTCGGTACCGCCGGAGTAGTTGATGATGGGACAGCGACCGCCCCCCACCGTGTCAAAGAACCACTGCCAGGGGCCAGGGTTCCAGGGTTCCCCCGTTGAGCCCAGGACCCGCAGGGAGTCAAGGTTGTGTCTCTTGACCCACCCTTCCCCCTCTCCCATCAGGGCCCTGATGGCCGTGGGCGAGATCCCCAGGTGGGTAACGACGTGGCGCTCAACCAGGGACCAGATCCGCCCGGGATCAGGGTAGTCGGGGGTTCCCTCATAGAAGACCATTGTCGCCCCCAGGAGGGTGGCGCCAAAGACCTCCCAGGGCCCCATCATCCAGCCCATGTCGGTATACCAGAAGAGAACGTCGCCCTCCCGCAGGTCAAAGGCGTGGGCCAGGTCCTGGGCCGCCTTGATGGGAAAACCGGAGTGGACGTGGACGGCGCCCTTGGGCCTGCCGGTGGTCCCCGAGGTATAGATCAGCATCACCGGGTCGTCGGCCTCCGTGACAACGGTGTCAAAGACGTCGGGCTGGCCGGCCAGGGCGTCGTCCCACTGCACATCCCTGCCCTCAACCCAGGGCACGTCAATGCCCAGCCGCGGCACCATGATCACCCTCTCCACCGTGGGGCTCTGGGCAAGGGCGGCTTCGGCCACCACCTTCATCTCCACGGTCCGACCGCGGCGGTAGAACCCATCAGCGGTGATGAGGACCCTGGCGCCGGCGTCAGCCAGCCGGGCGGCAACGGCCCCCGACCCATAGCCGGAGAAGATGGGGATGAACACCGCCCCAACCTTGGCCGCCGCCAGCAGGGCGACGGCGGTCTCTGGGATCATGGGCATGAAGATGCCGACCCGGTCCTGCCGACGGATCCCCATGTCCCTCAGGGCATTGGCCAAGCGGTTGACGGCGCGGAAGAGCTGGCGGTAGGAGTAGGTGGCGGTCTGGCCGTCCTCCCCCTCCCAGACCAGGGCCGGCCTATGGGCGGCCACCTGGTCAGTGGCCCACTTATCCACACAGTTGTGGGCGATGTTCATCTTGCCGTCCACAAACCAGCGGGTCCACTCCACCCCGCCGGAATCGTCCTTCACCTGGGTAAAGGGGGCGTACCACTGGATATCCAGATCCGCCACCACCGCCTCCCAGAACCAGGCGGGGTCGGCCGCCGCCCGGTCCATTAGCCCCTGGAGGCTATCGAGGCCGTGGCTATCCATGAATTGCTTTAACCTGGAGGAGGCTGTCCAGGGGTGGTCCTCCGGCCGCCAGACAACCCCTGAGCCCTCTGATGCCACTCTCATATTCATCCCGCTGGCACGAAATAGACGTCGGTGGGCTTGAACTTGGAGTTCCTCAGGAACTGGGCCTTAACCTTCATTCCCACCTTGACCTCGCCGGGCTCCGGCCCTATCAGACGCGCCAGGAACAGGGTGTCGGCCCCCTCAAACTCCACCAGGATCAGGTGGAAGGGGGTCTGGTCCAGGAACTCCTCGCTCCCGAAGTAGCAGGTGGTCCAGGTGTGAACCGTCCCCTCCTGAGGTAGTTCCACCCACTCCGTCGCCTCGCCGCACCCCATGCAGTGGGACCTGGGGGTGGCGTAGGTGTAACCGCAGGAGACACACTTGCTTCCCATCAGCCGCTTGTTGGCCAGGCCCGCGAAGAAGGGCGAATCCTGGGCGTAGCTGTGGATGTAATCGATCTCGTAGTGGTGCTTGATGATAATCGGGTCAATGTTGAACAGGATTGTCCCTTCGTCGGTCTCAGGTATCTTATACTGCTTGACCATGACTAAGCCCCCTTCTCCATGATTGACACCGTGATGTAGGTACCGGTACCGGCGTGACTGTGGATAAGCCCGCGGCGGGCATCGGGTATCTGCAGGGCGTCGTTGCCGAAGTGCTTGCCAATTGTACCCTGCAGCTGCCAGAAGGCGAATACCGCTTGCATCAGGCCGGTGGCCCCAACGGGGTGACCGCAGGCCAACAACCCACCGGAGGGGTTGACGGGGATCTTCCCGTCAAGGGCGGTGTGGCCGTCCTCAACAAACTTGCCCGACTCCCCGTAATAGCAGAGGCCCAGGTCCTCGTAGGTCTGAAGCTCCGACGAGGTGTAGGCGTCGTGGAGTTCAACGAAGTCCAGATCCTTGACGGGGTCGGTGATGCCAGCCATCTCATAGGCCTGCTTGGCGGCGCTCCTGCCGCCCCGGAAGGAGTGAACCCCAGGATACTTCAGGTCCTTGTAATAGGCGGGGTCCTCATGGGGGAGCAGGATGACATCGCCGTGGGGGCGGTCAGCCATCCGCATGGCGTCGGTGCCGGTCCCTACTCCCGTGATCTTCACTGGACTGTCCGTCAGCCTCTGGGCCATCTCCTCTGACGCCAGGATGCAGGCGGCGGCCCCGTCGGACATTACACAAATGTCAAGGCGGGTGAGGGGGTCGGCCACCATGGGGGCGCTGCGGACATCCTCCACCGTGAGCTGGGCCGGGTGCTGACTGTAGGGGTTGTTGAGAGCATTGCCGTGGTTCTTGACGGAGACCAGGGCCATCTGCTCCGGGGTTGTGCCGAACTCGTGCATGTGTCGCTGCACCATCATGGCATAGTAGCCGCTGTAGAAGCCGCCGACGGGGTAGTCGAAGTTGGTGTCGGAGGCCATGGCGATGAACTCGTTCCCCTTCCAGGTGTTGACCCGGGACATGGTCTCAAAACCGTAGGCAACCACAAGATCCATTCGACCGGAGGCAACAGCCTCCCAGGCCGACTGGAAACACATCCCGCCCGTCGCCCCGCCGGATTCAATTCGCCGACTGGGTTTGGGGCAGAGCCCCAGGTAGTCCTGGGCCATGATCCCTGCCATCAGTTGTCGGGTAAAGTGGTCGGAGAAGTATGAGGCAACGCTGCCCTCAATCATATCCAGGGTGAGGTCGGGGGCGTCCTTCATGGCGTAGTCAAAGGCCTCTTTCACCATGTATCTGAAGTCCTTGTCGGGAGAGGCCTTGCTGAACCTGGTCACTCCGCCGCTGACCATGTAGACGTCTCTCAAATTCCTTCCTCCTATCTGTCGTGGGTGGGGCCTAGAGACCAAGCTGCCGGGCAATGACCAGCCGCTGGATCTCTGATGTGCCCTCGCCAATCTCCATTAGTTTTGCGTCGCGCAGAAACCTTTCGACAGGATATTCCTTCATGTACCCGTAACCGCCGTGGACCTGGATGGCAGCCAGAGCGGCCTCAACCGCCGTCTCGGAGGCCGAAAGCTTGGCCATGGCGGCCTCCTTTGTAAAGGGGAGCTTATTGTCCTTGAGCCAGGCCGCCTTGTGGGTCATTGTCCTGGCAAGCTCGATCCTTGTGGCGATATCCGCCAGCTTGAACTGGATGGCCTGAAATCTGCCGATGGGCCTCCCGAACTGAACCCGCTCCCCGGCGTACTTTACCGCCGCCTCCAGGCTGGCCCTGGCGATGCCAAGGGACAGGGCGGCGATACCGATCCGACCTCCGTCAAGGACCTGCAGGAACTGCTTGAAGCCCTGACCGCGGGCGCCCAGGAGGTTGGAGGCCGGAACCCTGCAGTCTTCAAGGCTCAACTCCACCGTATCCGATGCTCGAAGGCCCATCTTCTCGTACTGTTTCGAGACAGAAAAGCCAGGGGTATCGGTGGGGACTATAATGCAGCTGATGCCCCGGGTGCCGGCGCCTTCGTCAGTCCGAGCGGTGACAATGACCAGGCCCGCTCGTGAGGCGTTGGTGATGAAACACTTGGTTCCGTTGATGACCCAGTGGTCGTCCTCAAGGCGGGCGGTGGTTCGTGTTGCCCCGGCGTCGGAGCCTGCCTCTGGCTCTGTCAGGCCAAAGGCGGCAAGGAGCTTACCGCGGGCGGCAGGGACCAGCCATTTCAGCTTCTGCTCATCGGTGCCAAAGAGGTAGAGGGGGGCGCAGCCAAGGGAGACGTGGGCGGCAAGGGTGATGCCGGTGGAGGCGCAGGCCCGGCCGATCTCCTCAACGGCCAGCGCGTAGCAGATGCTGTCAAGACCGCTGCCACCGTACTCCTCAGGGATTGGCAAGCCCAAAAACCCCAACTCAGCCATGCGCTCTACGATCTCGACGGGGAACCTGGCTTCAGCATCCAGTTCAGCGGCATTGGGGGCAATAACCTCATTGGCGAAACTGCGGGCCATCCTCTCAACCATCTGCTGTTCAGATGTGTAAGAAAAGTCCAATCTTCGCTTCACCTCCTCACCAAGAACAGTCAGCACAACCCCTAATCTGAGGGCTGCCACAAGTTGCCATGACTACCTGCCTATATGATATATAGTTATTGCTCTATTGGGAATAGTCCTTCTTTTCAGTTAACGATGCGAGGAAGATATTGGGTGATTGGCTGAGTGGGGGTGCAAGAAGTCACATCAGGTGTCATCGAAGATATTGATCAATGGCTGATCTACGGCATGGAGTTACAGTAGGACTCAGTACCTCGTGTTATTAACATTGGTGAAATATCCAACAATGGCAGCCATGAGTGTGACCAAGATTAAGGGCCACTCACCCAGTACCCATAGCTGTGCCATCAAGAAAGGAAGCACCAGCGCGGACACCCCGATGTAGATGATTGTAAAGTCCCTTTTTGCTGCATCGTCGTAGTTACGTTTGAGTTGAAGCAGCAACACCAAAAGGATGATAGAGTAGAGAACAATGACAAGAATACCCAAACCAATTCCCCCTGAGAAGCCTTCTTTTGACCCAGTCAACTGACAGAACCAGCCGCCTTCGCCTTCTTCCTCATCTTTAGCTCTATCTTCGCCCTCGTCTCTCCCGGCACCTGTGTCCCGGCCTATCGCCAGGCCCTGGGGGGGTCCCCCCCCCCAAAGGACGCCGCCCAGGGGGCCCGCGTGGGTGATGGAGGCCACCTGCCCCGCCGCCGTGTACTGATACTTGCTGCTTACCCCGTTGGGCAAGGACTGGGTCGAAAGCCAGCCAGCGGGGTTATAGGTGTAGTTGGTGGTTTCGCCCTGCCAGTCGGTGACAGAGGCCAGTTATATTTCCTGGCGCTTACTAGCGACTGGCCAGGTCAGGGAACAACCAGTTCAGGTAATGTCTCTCCCAGGCAGCCAGCTGGGGTGGGCTGGAGGAAATCATCTCGTCTGGGGATAACTCCGAACCACTTTCGTCCGCTTTGTTCTTGTGCTCAACCAGGTTACATAGCTTCCAGTACTTAAGCCCTTGAACGACAGAGGGGTCTATTGGCTGACCTGCAAGGCTCATGGAACGCACGATGGCTTCAGCAGCCATTATCCTCAGCTTCGGGCTTTGTATCACCGCAGTGGTACAACGAGCTCGTTTAATCTGCTCCTGGGTGACGGCCTGCCCCGCCAGCAGAAGGGGGATTACCCCCTGTTTGAAGGCCTGATACTCCACGTGCCTGGTGGTCTCGACAAGCCGGGATATCTCGTCAGTTACCAGGGCCGCGTACTGCTCATCCAGTTTACATAGCTCCCAGTAGAGGTCGAGGGCGGCATCAGCAAAAAGCCCGTCCGCTGCCGCCACCGGGGCCAGTGACTGGACCTGCGCTACCGCCTCTTTGGCTACCCCGGGCTGAAGCGTGAGGGATTCCTTGGCCCGGAGAAGCCAGAGGTTAGCCAGTACAAGAGCAGTGGCAGGGTCGCTGGGTTGTCCGTCGGCACAACCAGGTTCTGATGCGGCCAGCCTCGTCAAGGCTGTGTTGGCCGTGATCTCTCCCCTGGATGCCTGGGCCCAGAGCAGCAGGGGTTGCTTCAGATATAGTCGCTGCAGCACGTAGCTGGTTGGGGACCGCTTACCATCCTCAACGTCGGAGTAATCGGAGGTAATGGTCAGGACCTCGCGTCCGTCCAGGTGGTCCCTACCCACATACCAACTGCGGACCGCCCGCTCATCCGGGTCACTGGATAGGGTACCCCACTGAGACTGTGCCCCCGGCAGGGACTGCAACAGGTCGTGAGCCGGCAGGTTGCTGGCAAAAAGGGCCACCTCCCTGAGGTAGATTGAGGTCTCCAGCACGACAAACTGACCCGTGGCAACATCCTGGGGAATCAAGGCCTGAAGCTCAGGGCTTACTGATCCAGGGTCTGCTGCGAAAATGGCCTGATAGCTTGTTGTCAACGGGCCTGGTCTCTGACTGGGACCAACGCTAATACTCAAAGTACAATCGTCATCAGTTCCTAACTGAAGGGTACCAGGCCCCCAAATATTAAGCAGGTATTCTTTGCTCGCAACTCCCTGTGCAATCCGCGCTTCCCAGGCCCGGCGGTTGGACAGGCCGGTGATGCTCCCCTCAAGCTCCAAGCAGTAAGACTGGCCGTACTCCTTCTCTTCAACGCGGTCCCAATCAGTCCAGTGGGAAAAACTGGGTGCAAGAGGGATCGCCAGAGCAATCATATCGGCCTGAAACCGGCGGGCAAAGGGTAGTCCGGAGAAATCCACACGGGTCAGATTTAGGGCCAGAAGGGTAGCGGCCTGCCTGGCGATGGGTTCCTGGGTGCCCTCCTCTGACCCCACCGCGATGAACTCTGCCTGGTAAGCGCCACTGCGGCGGGGTATGGCTCCGGCTACGGCTGAGCCAGTTAGGTCGGCAAGACCCGAAAGGCCAGGCGCCCCATGGGCCACTACCGCTACCGGCATGGAGGTCTCTACCAGGTGTCCGTAGGTTGCGTGGACAGTGAAACTATCCACGCCTCCACCCACGTCCCAGCGAGAGAAGTCAACTTCCCCAAAGAGCCACACTCCGATAAACAACATCAGCATGATGGCGACTGCCGCCACCAGTACAATCCTGATCCTGTTACCAGTCAGCATTTGATGACCTCCTTGAAGCAGTCTCAGGTTGGACATCCAGTATCAGCTTATGCTTCGGAGTCCCACTTTTCGCCACCCAGGGCGTCAAGCACATTTTGAACCAGTTTGATGGTGTTCTTGACCTGGTCTTTGTTTGTCTGTAAGGCGCGGGAAAGGAGAACATGAACCGTGGGATGGTTATTTCGAAGGTCGCGATCTACTTTCTTTGGACCTGGGTACCATCGCTGTTCTTTTGCATAGAAAAAGTCAATGGCCCGGCGAATTGCGTGGTAGCAGAACAAGGCCATACCCTCCGGAGCTTCACTGAAACGCCTTAGGTCGTGCAGTCTAAGGGTCAGGTTCAAGCGATAACTGGATATATCGTCTTCGGTAGGTGGCTGGCGACCCTTTGACGCGGCCTGCTGGTCAGACTCCTTGAGCTTGGTAAGCTGCCCGTCCTTGTCAATGACTATCCAAGCTTCGGTGAACACCGGTTTAATCCGCCAGTTGATTTTTGCTCTCTTCTCCAGGTCGACCCTGGGCTGAATCTGTTTGTGAATTGGCACTCCATACCTTGTTGTTAGCTCAACTCTGTGCTCCGGCACGCCTGAATCTATGATCTGAAGTTCAATGTCGCTGCCTTCAGTGTAATCACCTCGCCCCACGGAGCCAAAAATGGCAATCCCCTCAGTACTGGGTATAGTGAGTAGGTGCTCTACTTCCTCGCAAAGAGCCCTGTCAATCGTCTCTACACTCACATTGGGAAGGTTGATGATGGGTCCTCCTTTCACTGCCAGGTTAAGTATTCCACTCGTTAACGGAATATCCTTCCAGCGACAGGAGCAGCTGGCAGGTTCTTTCCCAATCAGTAGGGGTCGCCATTGCCTCTAAGAAATGGGCAGGTGTTTCCTCTATAGATACGGAATCATTACATTGATATCGGAAACTGCAAGGGGGCACGCCAAAGGTTTTTCAGGAAGGGGAGTCCCTATGAGACTTACCGGCAGGCTGCAAAAGTGGTTCATGAGAACCTTTCCAGAACCGCAAATCAGAGGCATCTTCATGCTTGAGGACTCAGTCGCAGAGTACGAAGGGGCATTGGCATCAGCGGAGCACTCACCCGAGCGCTTTGAGATCGCCCTGGAGATGCTAAAGCTCGACGATGACGACAGGGCGCTGCCTGGTTTCCCACGCTCGCTGCCTAGGGTTCTATCCAGCATAAGGAACATCAAGCTCTCGCTGACGTCTCTGACCGACAACCCTTCAGACCCCAAGATCGTTGCCCCTAACGACTTCTTCCCTGAACTGGAGACCCACGCCCGCTCCCTCGGCATTGGCAGCCTCGGCTGCACCAAGGTTCCGAGACAGTGGATCTTCAGGAACAAGGCTGTGCTCCACGACAACGCCATTGTCCTCGTCATGGAGATGGACAAGGAGCGGATGGATAAGGCCCCCAGCCCCGACACCGGTCTGATGGTACACGAGACTTACGATATGCTAGGAAGGGCCGCCAACAGGCTGGCAGAGTACCTCAGAGGCCAGGGCTACTCGGCCCATGCCGGGCACCCCCTGGGAGGGCTGGCGCTGTATCCAGCCCTGGCGGGGCTGGCTGGCCTGGGTTGGCGGGGAGCCAACGGCATCCTGATAGCCCCGGACTTCGGCCCGAGGCACCGACTTGCCGCCGTCTTTACCAGCATCGAGAACCTGCCCCACAGCGGCGACAACCCCCATGAATGGGTAGCCGACTTCTGCGCAGAGTGCCAGATCTGTCTTGACCGGTGTCCCGTCGACGCCATCCTGGAAGAGCCCGTTGTCCATGCCGGAGGCCGGGTCAGCTGCATTGACAACGACAAGTGCTTCCCCTACTTCGCCGCAAACCACGGCTGCTCAATCTGTATCAAGGTCTGCCCCTTCAGCAACCGCGATTATAACAGCATCAGGGAGGCCTTTCAGGGAACCGCATAGAGGGACGGTAGTCGTCGGCCCAAGAGGTGAAGAGCAATGAACACAACCCTTGACATAATCCCATATAGTCGCGATTTCCACGACGACCTGGTCAGGATGATCACCGAGGTCCTGGATGAGTTCGGCTTTGACTTCGGTGTCGGCGGCCTGGAGAGGGACCTAGAGCAACTGGAGCACGGCGGCAGGTATCACGGAACCGAAGAAGGCTTCTGGCTACTGCTGGATGAGGGCCGAGTCATCGGGTCTGTTGCCATCAGGAAAAAGGACGGCATGACCTGTGAGCTCAAGCGCCTGTATCTTCAGGGAGACTACAGGGGTCAGGGGTTAGGCCAGAAGCTCTATGAGTTCGCAGAGGAGTGCGCCCGCGCCGCCCGATACAAGAAGATCTGGCTAGACTCCTCAAGACGCTTCAAGAAGGCAAAGGCCCTCTACCTCCGCAACGGGTTTACCCTCATTGAGGAGCTGGACAATGCCTGGGAAGACAGTGTCTACGAGAAGGCCCTTGACTGACCGAGGCAGTCAGGCCCTCAAACTTGAGAGGAGCAGACTCGACTGGTGGGAGGATCACATTGATGAACAGTAGTAATGAACATACCCCGTCTGGAGCAGCTGTCTCAGTCGAGGCGTTGACCACAGATGACAAGGCAGAATTCCTGAAGATGGAAACCGGGCTTTCTAACGACTATGTGGCCATGTTCTTCGAGGAACTGGTCAACACCTCCGAATTCATTAAGGCAGTGGATCGCCAGGGAGAGATGGTTGGAGTCGGTCGAATAGTCCCGGTAACAGACAAACATGCCTACCTCAGCAGCGCCCGGGTGGCTTTGAGTCAGCGGGGAAAAGGCATTGGCACAACCATGGCCCTACATCTAATTGAACGGGCTCGAGAAATGGGCTTCCAATGGGCGGGACTGTGCACCAACCACTACAACAAACCGGTGATCAGAATGATGGAAAACATCGGTATGAGAATGTACGGTCATCACCTGTCTGTGGACATACATACCGACAGCCTGTCCAGTGCCACCAAACCGGCCCCAATCACCCGACTGAACCTGGACAGGGATGACAAGCTCAGCCTGATCAAGAGGGAATTCTCGCATCATCCGGTGTACGCCTACAGCCCCTACCAGCATATACCCTGGGATCCTGAAGTCTTAACCCCGGAGCACCTGGATCGCCTTAGCATCTACCAGTGGAACGACCGTATCATCGCGCACAAGGTCGACAACGACCACTTCATCCAGCTACAGATCCCTGATCTCAAGGTCATAGAGGATTTGGATGCCCTTGGTCGGTTGCTGGCACACTGGAGGGAACCTGAGAGAAGCATTCTGCTGGAACTGCCCCTCTCCGGATCAGAGATTGGAAACCTGGCAATTGCGGAAGGGAGCATCATCGAAGATAATGAACAATGGCTGGTCTACGGCCTGTCGCTAGAGTAGACAGCCCGCCGGTTCTTTCGCTTGCGCAGCCACACAAACCGCAGGCCGTGATGAGTCAGCGTAGTTGCCGACATCCAAGGCATCATAGTCGATCACTACACCGTCCAGCCGGTTCTCCCAAAAGTCGGCCTCACCTGCTGCTGCCCTGTTCATCTTGACTTACATCACCACCCTCACTAATCGACGGGAGCAGCCTGAGCCCGCGCCTGTTCTTCCTGAACTTCGGCACTTCGCCCCTTGACCGTAAGGCAATAGAGGGCTGCCGCGCTGATTAGGGCCATCAACACCGCGGCGACGGCCAGTGGCCCTTCAGGACCGTACCGGTCTACTAGCGGCTGGACAAGAAGAACCACCGGCAGCACACCGAGTGCCATGCTTACGTTCATGAGGGCAAAGACCCTGCCTAGATGAGTGGGCGGGGTCAGGGTCTGGAGCGTCGTTGTTGAGAATATGCCGGCGCTGTCGGCCAGCAAGCCGTTGAGGAACATGACGACAAAGGCCACCACGGCTACGGGGTAGACCACTACCGTTAGAAATGGAATGCAAACCAGTAGATAGGTGAAGGCCAAAGCCACCTCAGGCCTGACGCCTCTCACAATCAGCGGGGTTACAAAGCTCCCTGCAAGCCCGCCCAGGGCCAGGGTGGTGAAGAGCAGGCCCAGACCCTGTTCATCCAGATGCAGCGGGCCTTCCGCCATCGGGATGATGGCAATCTGGAGAACCCCCCATACCATGGCCGCCGCACCAACCAGCACTATCACCGTAAGTAGTTGAGGCATGGAACCGATGACCTTGAAGCCCTCTACCAGGGATCGCAGAAAGGGCGCCCGTTCCCTTTGTCCCTGCGGACCAGTCAGACTTCGGACGAATACAAGGAACAGAAAGGAAAGGAGGAAGCTTGCCGCGTTTGCCCCAAAGAGGAGGGCAGGGCCGTATGCCGCGAAGAGGACTCCCGCGAGAGCGGGACCTAGCAGGGCTGCAACCCTACCACCCATGAGCCGCAGTGCATTACCTGATGGCAGCTCGTCTTTGTCCAGGACCATTGTCAGTCCGGCGTTCAATCCAGGGCCGGTGAAACCCTCTACTGACTGTAGGATGAAGACCAGGACATAGACGAGCCAGACTAACTCGGGCCGAGCCGCGTAGATAAAGGCCGCCGCCACAACCGCGTTGACGAGCTCTGCCGTCAGGAGCATTCGCTTGAGGTTAAGTCGGTCAACCAGTACCCCTGCCCCCAGCTGTATCAATAGTCTTGATGCCACGCGGGCTGCCAGCATTCCACCGAGGGCGGCAACAGAACCGGTGACCCGGTACACCACAAGGCTCAGCGCCAACATGTTGAACTGGTTCCCGAAGGCCGATAGGGTCCGACCCGCTAATATCAAGACAAAGTCCCTGTTCCTCAGGGCTGGGTACCTCGCAAGAATAACTTCCACTCAACCACCCTCCATCTAGCTGCTTCGCCTAGTCCTACTCCACACCGCACTACTGGTCTTTTCTTCCACCCCCAGCGTTAACTTCCTGCTGGCGCAGGCCCGATGCCCCCTTCTCCCGCATGTGGCAATGTCCGTTCGTACCCCTTGAGTTTACTCGTAAGACATGTTAAGCTGGAATCTCTCGTCACGAGATTTCTCCGGAGTATCTCTGTTATAGTTTCAGCACGTCTATTCAGGGAGGTACCAATGTGAACCTACATGACCTGTATCCAGACATCGACACTAACCCGCAACTGGTGGCCCGGGCCCGGGAGATGGCTCCAGCTGCTGACCCCTGCCACGACTTCTCCCATTCCCTCCGGGTGATTAGCCTGGCCCTCCAGATTGCCGAGGTGGAGGGCGGTAACCGCGACATCATCTTCCTGGGGGCCCTGCTCCACGATATCGGGCGGGGCGCGCCGGACTCCGACCGCCCCCACGCAGAGGTCGGGGCCGAACTGGCCGAAGAGATGCTGGTTGAGATGGGCTATCCTGCCGACGTCGTAGAGGCGGTAGTGGCAGTGGTTGCCGGACACAGCACCAACTCCAAACGCCCCCGCGACACCATTGAGGCTCAGATTGTCCACGATGCCGACAAGATCGACGCCATGGGCGCCATTGGCCTGGCCCGCAACTTCTCCACGGCAGGGCTATACGGCATCGCCCTCTACCGCTACGCCCCCGACATCAATCTGTCAATGATCGATGACCGACTCAGGGATAACCGCGGTTGGATCTCCGACATGCACACCGCCACAGGAAGGCGCCTTGGCGAGGAGCGCTACCGTTTTGAGCTGGAGTTCTTTAAAGAGTGGGAGAAGAATCTGGCGGGTACATGTAAACAGTGATGACCAAGCTTCTCGTTTCCGGCAGCACCATCCTGTCTGACCCGTTTCGGCTGAACGAGCTACTCTGGGACGGCACCGATGGCGCGGAGATAGGATGGCTTCCATCCCCCTCCGTTCTCCGCGCCTGGCTGACCTGATTCCGGCCCTGGTAAGGGACCTGGACCTTGACTATGTGGTCTTTGAACACACACCCCACCTGGCTCGCGATCATACCTACATAAGAGCCGGTTATCACTGGATTGACCGCCTGGTAAAGAATGGCCACTAGCACCACTCACAGGTACTTACTGTGCTTCTTGCCCCATCCCTTCTCCCACTCGACATCAAGGTCTGACCCGGAGCTGGCAGCAATGGAGCACACTAGAAACAGGACGTCATAGAGTTGATGCTGTATGGCGGCAGCATCACTAAGGCTCTCCTTGAGGATGTCGACCTCTTCCTGGAGTAGTTGCACCCGCTTCTGCAGTGGCTCTCCACTCCAACCTGCCTTCTCCTCAAACTGCCGAACCATCTCGACGTATCTCATGAGGCTCAAAGAAAGACTCCCCCGTTTCCGACAATAGGCCGGCCAAGTGGCACCGATCACCGTTGTCCATACTGATACCTGTTGTCGATCCTGATGAAGCCGTTAACCTTCTCGTGGCGGTGGCGGGTAAAGATGCCGGAGCGGTTCTCTACATTACCTTCAGCTGTAGTCAGGCGCTCACCGTTATAGACTAGAACCACCCCAATGTGATCGTGAGGGCCGTTGCCCACTAGATCGTCGAAGATGACGATGTCGCCCCGCTGCGGCTCGAACCCTCTGTCGTCCCCTGAATAGAAGAAACTGGTTTCCGAAAGCTGAGCCCATGTCAGCCAGGCCTTGACCGCTGCAAACCGGCAAGGAACAGGGTCTGGATGCTTGATGGGCAGCACAAAGCCCGCCTCCATGCAGCAGTGGTAGACAAAGGATGCGCACCAGTCGAAACCCTGGGAGACAGTGGCGCCGGGGAAGTACCTTATGAGGGGGTAGACATCAGGACCACTCTTGTTGTCATCGCCCCGCAAGGGCCTGCCTGCCAGGTCCTCGGCGATGCTTGCCAGGATGGCCCTTCTGTCAGCACCTGCGCCCCGAGCTGCGCTGCTGTCTCTGTTGTCGTCTCTGTCTTCTCTGTCTTCTCTGTTACTGCTGCCCTCTCTGCCTTCTCTGCCACTTCTGCCCTCTCTGCCTTCTCGTCCAACCTCCGGGAGCACCTCAAGGGTGACGGACATGCCCAGTTCCTTAAAGATACGCCGCAGTCTCCGGGCGGTAGACTCTTCAACGCCGGCTGGCAGGGCATACAGATAGTGCTGCAGCACATCGGCATCCTTGAGGAGTTCGTCATAGGGGCCATGGTGCTCCAGGACTTGGTCGCTGTGGTTGAAGATAGCCGACCGGATAATCTGCTGTTCTTCCTCAGTGAAATCTCCCGAGTTCTTGAGGATGACCCGGGCGTCTTCCTCACTGTTATGGGCATGATAGCGGGTCAGACCTGTCCTATAGGCGTAGATATCGTGAAGCATTCCCGCGGCGCTGGCTACTTCGGGGTCAAGGCCCCTCCTCAGGGCCAGCTGGCCACCAATGATCGAAACCCCGTAGAGGTGAACAAAGCCGCACCGTCTCTCCCAGGGATCCTGCTGCCCTGCCAGGACTTCATCGACTACCTTCCGGATACTCTCAAGCCTCTCCATGGCGCCACCCCCTTAGGATTGTCCCGCATTCATGAAGCATGACCAGATCCCCTAATCGTCCCGCTGACAGACCAGTACCCCGGCACAGCTCCCAATCCTCGTAAACTCACAGAAGATACCCAGGTCCGTCAGGCGGGGTAGTAGCTGATCTGCCACCAGGTAGTGCTCTTCATCGTCCCAGATACTAGCCCACCGCTCCCTGGTGCGTTGCAGGTCCGCCATATTCTCAAAGGCCACATCGCCGACAACCAGCCGTCCCTTCGCCGGTATCAGGTCATGCAGTATCTCTCTAACAAAGGCGACTTTCTGGTCCTGGTCCAGATGGTGCAGGGCGTAACTTGATATCACCTGGGTTGGTTCGTGCTGTTTCACCGCATCTGGCATCGGCTTCGTGAAGTCGTGAACCACCGCGATCAGTCCGGGCATCTTCTGCCGTGCCCGTTGCAGCATCTCCCCAGAGAAGTCGACTCCAATGATCTCACATCCCGCCTGGTAGAGCGGTTCCGACAGTGTCCCGGTGCCTATGCCTATATCCAGAACCACATCACCAGGACTGATCTCGGCCTTGTTCAGAATGGTGGTGAGCACCTGGTAGTAGCCCTCAAAGGGGTAACGGTCCAGGGAATTGGCAATGCTCTCATCGTACTCGCCGGCCCAGGCGTCAAACAGCAGGTGGTCATGCACGGTTACGCCTCCTTGATGCATTCTAGAAATATAGGAACAACTCAAGCTGATCAAGGTGTGTTTCTTGACCTCTTCTTCCACTCCCTACTCAAAGCTCCTGCGTAAAATTCTGTTCCAAGCCCCTAATATCCAATGGATTGATCCATAGTCCGCACCAACCTTAACACCTGCTGTCGATCGGTGTCGACGACAGGGGGAGCCCCCCTTCTTCTCCCCACAACCCATGTGCATATGTACATATCTTTATATACATGAGTTGCATGGATATCAATGGATTTAGATATGTTGATATCTACATAGGTTTCGGGAGCTAAGAAAGGGGTATACCCTGGGGCCGACAGATTTCGACACATTCTGCCTGGTGAGGCGTTGCAGAGAAAGAGGTAGATGCTGTATGCTGGTGAGGAAGGTGAACGGCATCAACGGGAACGAATATGATGTTTCAGAAGGGGGGATGCCACCGTCTAGCTCAGACAATTCCATAGTGCTCAAGTTGGAAGCTTCAGTAGGAAGCAAGGTAGCATATCGAGTCAAGCAGCGGCGTGCCAGCTGAAAAGGCGGGCAATAGCCAAACCGTTTGACAAGCGCCAGGACTCATCTCGGCGATGAAGAGTCAGATGTAACATCGGCTCTCAGGGCTTCAGGGCCCTGCAAGGGCTGCCAAGGTGAGTTGACGAGGTGAGGGATCTCGGATTAATCGGCGGGTGACCTCCGGTTTCGCCACAACCGTTAAAGGCCTGACAAATCCCAGGAGCGATCCTGGGGCCAATAGGGTCGGGTGGCTGGAGCAGTTCTCATATGGGCTGCTTCTGGGGGCTGCGTGTTCAGTATCTGTAGTTGGGTTACAATGGGTTGCCGCGCGCCCAATATCCCTGTGCACAGCGCATGTGTAGAGTGCATGTGCATGGGGAGCTTTATCGATACCTTGAGGCCTACCGTCGTAGGCCTCTGCGCTTTTAAAGGAGGACTGTAGCCATGTGCGGGATAGTTGGATACACGGGCGTCAAGGACGCCACTGAAATAGTGATAGACGGGCTGAAGCGATTAGAGTACCGGGGGTATGACTCGGCGGGGCTCTCCTTCGTTGACTCTGGCCTCCCTGTAGTTAGGGTAAAGGGGAAGGTGAGGGATCTTGAGGTCGCCCTGAGGGCGAGGCGGCAGCCACCCGGGAATGGAGATGGGAGCGTGCGGCTGGCTTCCCCGACAGCAGGGATTGGGCACACCCGCTGGGCCACCCACGGGGCCCCTTCTGAGCAGAACGCCCATCCCCTCCAGGGCTGCGATGACAGGTTCTCGGTTGTTCACAACGGTATCATCGAAAACCACCAACAACTCAAGGACGAACTGATAAGGGGCGGGCACCGCTTCCACTCGGAGACCGACACTGAGGTAGTGGCCCACCTCTTGGAAGAGCACTATCGAGGCGACCTGCTTGAAGCAATGCTAGAGGTGGTGAACCTGCTGCGGGGGGCATTTGCCCTGGTGGTAATGGCCCGGGATGAACCAGGCCGCATCGTGACGGCGCGGCAGGGCAGTCCCCTGGTAATCGGATTGGGGAACGGCGAAAACTTCGTGGCCTCCGACATCCCCGCCATCCTGCCCTATACCAGGGAGACCTACATCCTGGATGATGGGGAACTGGCCGATGTCTCCGCCAGTAGTGTCAGGGTCTTCAGCACTAGCGGTGATCGGGTGGACAAGAAGGTGTTCCGGGTGACCTGGGATCCGGTTCAGGCGCAGAAGGGCGGCTATCCCCACTTCATGCTCAAGGAGATCTACGAACAGCCGCAGGCAATTCGGGATACACTGTCGGGGCGCATCGTCCCCTCCACGACCACAGCAGCCTCAAGCCTGTCGAGCCTGGCTGTCGCCTTTGATGGGCTTCAGCTTCCCATTGAGGCACTGGCTGACCTGAGGCAGGTCTACTTCGTGGCCTGTGGCACCGCCTACTACGCCAGCCTGGTGGCGGCCGATATCTTCCAGCGCCTGACCCGGGTGCCGGCCCAAGCGGCAATTGCCTCGGAGTTTCGAAACGGCAGCCCCATTCTAGGCAAGGACACCCTGGTGATCCTTGTGAGCCAATCAGGGGAGACCCTGGATACCCTGACGGCCATGCGTAAGGCCAGGCAGGAAGGGTCCTTCACCCTCGCCATCAGCAATGTTGTTGGCAGCACCATTGCCCGTGAAGCCGATGCCGTAATTTACACCTGGGCGGGCCCGGAGATCGCAGTAGCCTCCACCAAGGCCTACACAACCCAACTGGTCCTCACCACCCTCATGAGCGCCTTCTTCACTCAGGAGATGAGCTCCGGTGGGCGGGAGTCACTGTATGGGGAGAAGGATCGCCAGGTCCTGCTACAGGCCCTGCGGCAGCTGCCGGAGAGGGCCAAGGCTGCCCTCGAGACTGACGTTGGGCCTTGGGCCCAGATCCTCACCGAACACGAGCACGTCTTCTACTTGGGCCGTGGCCTGGACTACTTCGCCGCCCTGGAGGGGCAGCACAAACTGAAGGAGATCTCCTACATTCACGCAGAGGCCTACCCGGCAGGGGAGTTAAAACACGGCGCCCTGGCTCTGATAACCGAGGGAACGCCGGTGGTTGTAGTGGCCACCCAACCAGATGTAGTGGAGAAGACCGTCAACAACATCCAGGAGATCAAGGCCCGGGGCGCCTATGTGCTGGCCGTAACCCAACAGGGAAAGCCCGGGACCCCTCTGGTGGAAGGACTGGCCGACACCGTCATCTCTATTCCGGAAACCCATCCGCTGCTAGCCCCAGTGCTGGCGGCCATCCCGCTGCAGCTACTGGCCTACGAGACGGCGGTGCTGCGAGGAACCGACGTGGACCAACCCAGAAACCTGGCAAAGAGCGTCACCGTGGAGTAAGCCGATCACATTGAGCGCTTTCGCTCGAGTAGTCGGGCCACGTTTGACAACCCAACTCAGTGATTGACAGAGAAAGCAAAGGCCGCTGTCGGACACAGCCGGCAGCGGCCTTGTTATCCTGACCCTTAGCCCCGACGAAGGCCGAAGCCGGTCCATGAGCATAACACACTGTAGGATTGCTGTATGTGGGCAACGAATAGTAGCACGAGAAATGAGCCTCCTTAAGAAGGGAAGGGAGTCGTATGGTGATTAACCACATCACTTTTTCTGTATCTGATCTCGATAGGTCAATAAGGTTCTATACGAAGGTTCTTGGCGGACGGCTTCTGGTCACCGGCAGGACGCTAGCCTACTTTGATCTTCACGGTCTGTGGGTTGCCCTCAATGTGCAGAAGAGCATCCCCAGGAACGAGATACACGAATCCTACACCCACATCGCCTTTACCGTTCCTGAAGACGAATTTGACCACAGAGTCCAGCTGCTACGGGACCTGAACGTAGCTATTCTTCCTAGTAGAGAAAGGGATGACCGTGACAAACGCTCTGTGTATTTCACCGATCCCGATGGCCACAGGTTCGAGTTCCACACCGGCAGTCTGGAAGACCGCTTGACCTACTGCAGGGACGCCAAGAAGGCATCTCAGGTTTTATGAAGAAGAGACTGACTAGTCCGGGATACGAGAATACACCTTGTGCCAGTCGCCCCGGTTCAGGAAGCTCTCGGGGGCATCCTCTTCGAGTTCCAGGAACATATCATAGGGCACCGTGAAGGTCAGGATATCCGCATCAACATGGGGTCGGGCCGAGATGTCCACCATCCCAACAATGGCCCTGGACTTCTCCCTCTGGGCCTCCTGGTAAGGAATGGCGCAGATTGTGTGACAACCGGCGGAGAAGGGGATGGCAACGTTGTCCGCCCCGGTACGACCGTAGTTGGCCAGCACCACCAACGCCGACAGCTGGTCTGGGTTGACGTAGAAAATCACCAGCTCCGGCCTCTCCTCTTCCGGATCGACCTCACTCAGGGGCTTGAAGACCCGGTACTTCTCCTCGACCTCCATGGCGGGAAAACCGTCGATGAGCTCCTGGGCCAACTCTGGTGTCTTCTTGTAGCCCTCACCCCGGGGGTGGCTCCCCTCACCGGTTCCAGTGGAGAGGAACTTGGCGAAATCCCCACCTGGGCGCTGGGCAGCGCCAAAGCCCAGTCCAATCCGGGCGCCGCCGCAGCCGTGGGTCTTGGCATCAAAGACCGCCGCCTGACCCTTGGATGCCACCGCTGTCAATAGTGGCACCATACACTCGCCCCTACCCTCCCCAAACTGCAGCGCGTCCTCAGGCTTGTCATTGGTCAGAATCACGGCCACCGGTTCGTGACGAAGCTTGAGTTCCTTGGCGATTACACTCTTCACTGGCGAAATCCCTCCTAAAACAGCGTCCCTCATCTGGGCGGCTTGCGACTTTTTACGGCCTGTACCTGGCCTATGTGAGTATATGATACGAAAGCACAGCAGAGCATCTGTCGTATGTTTATCTCTTCTCGAAATTACCCTTAGACCCTCTACTATTTAGGGACTAAAGCATGGACACCGGACATCAGATGAATAAACAATCCTGCCTGGCAGGAAATAATCACCAGCCGGGAGAATAGACTGGAGAGAAAAGGAAGCTGCAGAGAAAGAACTCTCTCAGAACCAAAGTCGCTGGGGGTTGGAACGAACACCATCAGGGGGTAACGCCAGTGTCAGTAAGCCAAAAGGCTTCACGTCGGAAATCCATTGTTGTTCCCGTCATTGTGCTGATCCTTTGACCGGCTCCTGACCCAGGTGGAGAAGGGTGAGCTGAGGGCTCCATCACTGGGTCAGAGATGGGCCTACCTGCAGACCATGGTTGTCCAGGACTTCCTCCATCAGTACACAGACTGGAAGCACGCCGAAAACGAGGCCCCGGCTGCCGTCAATCACAAGAACTTCGTGGTCCGCCGCGTATTAGCCCTGGCCTTCGACTGCATCAAAGCAGCTGTACTCCTGCTCTGGGTCAACCTGTGGGCTCTATTTCCCTTGTCTGTTGCCGGCTACCTCATGTACCTGTGGTTAGCGCTTATGATTGTGGCGGCCATCGGGACTCTCCAATGGCTTTCAGTGGCAACTGCAGAGCACTCTGCCGAAAAGGCCTGAATTACTAAGGCTGGGTGAAGGTACTCTCAGGCCCTGGGACGATGCTCCGCCGGTAGAGTCATGTCACATACCTCTGTTCCGGCCAGGAAACCCAGGTTGTGATAGAGGGTCTCGGCGCTGTTGCCAACCTGAACCCACAACCTGGTGGCGGGATAGTGGCCGTGGAGATCGCTCAAAACCTTCTTTAGTAGTCTCTTCCCGAGGCCGTGCCCCTGCCAGTCAGGCCGCACGGCCACATGCTGAATGCACGGCAGCTCCTCCCAGAACTCAATGGTGCAGAGACCCACCATTTCGCCGGCGGCGGTGTCGACGAGAACTGTGGAATTCTCTCGCTGCCATTCAGCGGTGGGACCATCGCCAAAGAGTTGACTCATGTTGCCGCGGTAGTAGTCACCAGAAGCTGACGCCACTGACGGGACATTGACGCCGGCGAAGGCCTTTGTGCACAGGTCAACCATCTCATCTAACTGCCCTTCAACAGGAGCCGCAACCCGTAGATCCTAATCCCAGAGGACATCAAACCGCTCCGTGGGTCGAATCATACACTTCTCGGCGGTGCCAAGGCCAAAGCCCAGCCGGCGGTAGTGGCTGTAGCTGTCCTTCTGGACCGACAGGGCGATGAGGGGCTTGTCCGGATTGACGCGGGCGTTGACGTAGGAGACCAGACTCTGGACAATCTGCCATTCATCGCTGAAGGGAGGGATCAGCGCGGTAAAGCCAAACCTGTTGTCGCTGATGCTCACCATGGCCACCCTGTCTTCGCCGGACCTAATCCAGAAGGGCACGGCGATGCTGGCGAACATCTTCCGGTACCGTTCCACAGTAGTGGGGAACCAGACGTTGCTGCGGCCCGACAGGTAGATTGAGTGGTAGAGGCCGAACTCTTCTTTGTCAGCGGGTTCGATGACCAGTCCCGCGCCGAACTGCTCTCTTACAGTGATCATTGGTATATCCCCCTGCCGTCAAGCTGTGTTGTCCCAACAACCTCAATGACCTCCTACTGGTCGACCCGCTCCGCGTGGTGTTGGTCCGTATAGTATGCCAGGGCAGTTCCCTTTATCGTTGGCCAGTCCCTCCCACTAGTCCAATTAGGTCAGTGCGTACCACAGCAAGGGCTATCACCTTTGATTGCATCCGAGGATCTGATAGAGCAGGTCAAGAGTCTTGTTGCCGCCGGTGATGCAGAGTCTCAGAACCTGGTGGTAGAGGAGGCCCTTGGGGAGTACCTGGCGAAAGTCAGGATTGAGAAGAGGCGGGCCAAACTCCGGGAGGCTGCCGGTGACCCCCGCTTTATGGAGGATCTCCGCAAGGTACACGAAGATTTCCGCTACGCAGATGACCTGACGGAGGATGACCTGTCCTGGTCATCAGCGATGAGGACTTCAACGAAGCGATGCCAGTTGTGACGGTCCTACCCCTGACGAGCCGCGAAGCCAACCGAAGGCTCTACCCGGGGGAAGTCTTGGTGAGGGCGTGAATCGCCGGCCTTGAGGTGGATTCCATTGTCCTGGCGTACCAGGTGCGGACCATCAGCAAAGGCGTCTGGGTGAACTCTACGGCTACCTGGAGGAGCCCTCCCTTAGACGGGAGGTTAAGGGGGCACTGATGGAGCACCTGGGAATCCTGTAGATCATCCTGCAGCACTCCCCTCAACCCAGAGTCATGCGAAAGGAGCTACTTGAAAATGAAACTGCGCGTCCTTATCGATAACCACTCCTTGGGTCTGCCGGGTGAATGGGGACTTTCATTCCTGATTGAGGCAGAAGGCCGGCGCATCCTCTTCGATGTCGGCAGGTCTGACCTGTTCATGCGGAATGCCCATCACCTTGACGTTGACCTCGCCAACCTGGACTGGGTTGTCATCTCCCATGGACACTATGACCACACCTGGGGACTACCCCACCTGATCCGCAGCTACATGGAGACCAACACCCCCGTTGAGGAGCGTCCCACCGTTGTCTCTCATCCTGACGCCTTTCGGCAGCGGTTTAACTCAAAGGGCAAGGAAAGCGGATCTCTGATATCCGCCCACGAACTGGCGCGTCACTTTGAGCTCACCCTCTCCAGAGAACCGGTGTGGCTGACCGATCGCCTGGCCTATCTTGGGGAGATCCAGCGCCGCAACGACTTCGAAGCCAGGAAGCCTCTGGGCAAGATCCTGATTGACGGTCAGCCTGCCGATGACTTCCTCCTGGACGACACGGGCCTTGCCTACCGGACGCCAGAGGGGCTGGTGGTTATCGTGGGGTGTTCCCACTCCGGCATCTGCAACATCGTGGAACAGGCGAAACGGGTCTGCCAGGATGACAGGGTCGTGGACATCGTTGGTGGGTTTCACCTGCAGAAGCCCCCTCGCCAGCAACTAGCGGCTACGGTAGAGTACCTGACTGCTCTGAAACCGCGAGCCCTTCACCCCTGCCACTGCACGGACCTGGCCTCGAAGATAGCCCTATCGAAGGCAGGCGCCATCGGCGAGGTCGGCGTGGGTTTGACACTGGAATACTAGCAGTAACTTCGGAGGTTCCCCCCGGATGAATCCTGAGGGAGGGACCGCAGCCCCTCCCCTGATAGGCCTACCTGATAGGCCTAGTTGAATGCAGTCTGGCTTGCCTGGCCTGCTGAGATTAAAGCCTGGCTTGCCTAGCCCACTGAGATGATAGTCTGGTTCGCCTAGTCCACCGAACTATGACGATAGTCCCAGGCCCTGATCTTGTCTAGCTCGACTCCGTCAGGGTAGCCCCTCTTCTCCTGCAGGGAGTGGAACTGTTTCTGGGCCTTTGGGGCATTCTCGAAGAACTCCAGCAGGCAGCGGATGAGGCTCATGGTCTTGGGCGTAATGTAGTGCTCCATCCCCTCAACCTGCTCGTCGACGCCGTCCTGGGCATTAAGGGCAACCAGGAACCGCTTTAGGGTCTCATCGCGCCACACCAAGAACTCCCCGTACCTCTCTCCCATTTCAGTCAGAGCGATGTTCCGATACTTCTCATACCGGATGAAGCCTGCCTCATCCAGCTTCTGAATCATCCTGGTCACGCTGGAGGCCTGCACCTTGAGGCTCTCTGCCAGGTCGACAGCGCGAACGTAACCGTTGGCCTTTACCAACCGGTAGACCATTTCCAGATAGTCTTCCATACTCTCTGTCAGCATGGGAGCGCTCCCCTTTGAAAGCCCGACTCACCTATTACTCCATTCTATGCCAGGGTGACACAATGATGCTCTGACGCCCAAGGACCGACCCCAGCGGCTGCAGTCTCACCTAGACCAGGCCCAGCAACCGCGCCCCCTGCGCCGTCAGGAAGGTAACGGCGATGGCAATGACCGTGGGAATCACCGCTGCCCACAGGGTCCACTTCCAGCTACCCGTCTCCTTCTTAATAGTCAACAGCGTCGTGCCGCAGGGGAAGTGAAGCAGCGAGAAGAGCATCATGTTCAGGGCCGTAAGCCAGGTCCAGCCATGGCGCACCAGCAGCTCACGCATGGCCGCGAGGCTGTCCAGCTCCAACATACTACCCACTGACAGATAGCACATCATCAGGATCGGGATCACAATCTCGTTGGCCGGCAGGCCCAGGAGGAAGGCCAGGAGGATAAAGCCGTCCAGGCCAATGAGCTGCCCAAAGGGGTCCAGCCAACCGGCCGCCAACTGAACCAGGCTGAAGTCTCCGATATCGATATTGGCAAGGATCCAGATGAGAACCCCTGCTGGGGCAGCCACGACAATGGCCCGCCAGAGCACAAAGAGGGTTCTGTCGAAGATGGAGCGCACGATGACCCGCCAGACCTGGGGCTTTCGGTAGGGCGGCAGCTCCAGGGTAAAGGAGGAGGGGACACCCCTCAGGAGGGTCTTCGACAGTCCCCAGGAGACCAGCAGGGTCACGATGATGCCCACCAGCACCAGGCCGACAATGACCCCTGCCGCCACCAATCCCCTGTAGGCAGAGGCAACATCCATTCCCATGAAGATCATGGCCATGGCCATTAGGGTGGGAAACCGGCCGTTGCAGGGCACGAAGTTGTTGGTGAGAATGGCGATCATCCGCTCCCGGGGTGAATCGATGATCCTGGCGGACACCACCCCGGCGGCGTTGCACCCAAAGCCCATTGCCATGGTAAGGGCCTGCTTGCCGTGGGCGCACGCCCTCCTGAACAACTGGTCAAGGTTGAAGGCAACCCTGGGCAGGTAGCCCAGATCTTCAAGGAGTGTAAAGAGGGGAAAGAAGATGGCCATAGGCGGCAGCATCACCGAAACCACCCAGGCCAGGGTCCGATACACTCCCAGGACCAACATCCCGTGGAGCCAAGCCGGTGCCCCTACCACCTGGAACAGTAAGGTGATCTTCTCCTCAAGGCCAAAGAGCAGCCAAGCCAGGGCCTGGGATGGATAGTTGGCGCCGCTGATGGTAAGCCAAAACACGCCAGCCAACAACAGCAGCATCAGGGGGTACCCAAAGTAGCGGGAGGTGACCAGGTCGTCGATTCGCCGATCCCAGTCGGTGCGTCCATCGCAGCGATCCACGTGAACTACGGAGTCAGCAATGGTCTCCGCCTGGCGATAGATGGAGGTCACGATGTCATCGTGCAGGGCCTCTCCCCGAGACTTTCTGAATTCATTGGCGTCCTGATTTAGCTGCAACCACTGAGCTGACGGAGAGGTACCTATACTCATTCACTCGCCACCACCTTACAGTTGCTGTCTGCCCCATCCAGGGAGCCTGCCACCGTTCCACAATTACTATCTGCCGCCACCGGGCAGTCTGCCACCACCCGACAGCTGCCGCGAGCTGCTCCCGGGCACCCTGCCGTTGACCTGCTGGCGGCCACCTCCCCCTGGTCGGTGAGGAAAGCCCCTATCCTGTTGGCGATGGTTTCATCGCCCTCAAGCAACCGAAGGGCGACCCAGCGCGGGTTGAAGGGGGTTTCCCGCAGGAGCCTGCGCAGTTCCGGTTCCAGCTGCGCCACCTGCTCCTCAATCTCATCAGAGTAGGTGACCTGGGCAGGGCGAGGGACAGGAGTGCCCTGGGCCACTTGCTTGACGACATTCTTCAATTCGTCAAGGCCCTTCTCATCCCTGGCCACCGTGGGAATGACGGGGATCCCGAGCCTGTCGGCCAGTCCGGGCACGTCAATATCAATCCCCTTCCTCCTGGCTTCATCCATGAGGTTTAGACACAGGATTACTCGCGGAGTGATCTCAACTACCTGTAGGACCAGGTTGAGGTTCCGCTCCAGGCTGGTAGCGTCAACAACGACCACGGTGGCGTCGGGCCTGCCAAAGCAGATGAAGTCCCTGGCAATCTGCTCTTCCGGCGAATTAGCCAGAACCGAATAGGTTCCCGGAAGGTCAACGACTGTAATCTTCTCTTCCCCATGCTGGTACTGCCCCCGGGTCTGTATCACTGTTTTCCCGGGCCAGTTGCCGGTATGTTGGTTTAGACCTGTAAGGGCGTTAAAGACCGTGCTTTTTCCGGTATTGGGGTTGCCAGCCAGTGCAACCACAAGACCGCCCTCTGTTCCAGCTGTTTCTTGTAGATAATCTTCCCGCAGTACCCCCACTCCGGAGGACTGCGCCGTGAGTCCCACAACTGCTCCCTCCTATCCAACCACTTGCCTTACTAGTACCTTTCTCCCTTCAGTGGAGCGCAGGGCGATGGTGGCTCCCCTGATGCTAAAAGCTGTTGGGTCGCCGGCCGGGCTTCGCCGCACCGCTTCGACGACTGTTCCTGGGACAAGGCCCAGGTCCAGTAGCCTCCTTCTCATCATCCCGTTGGCGTGGATTGAGACCACCTCTGCGCGGGCTCCAACGGGAACCGCTGACAGTTCCTTGTTTGCTGCTAGTGTCATGGCCACACTCTATCCCCCCTTTTCTTGCTGAAATGCATCCTTCTTTGCCCGGCAACAGACTATTGCCCACCGGCAAAGGTTGTTGCCGCCAACCAAATGCCTAGTGAGGGTCAAGAAAGTTGCCCCGGGCAAACTTCTGTCACCATCAGTCTATGTTGGATTACCTGTATTTGGTGCACGGGGACTAGGAATGAGATCGGCGTCTCGATGAGGATGGGTTGGGGACAGAGAGGGTGCTCCCTGGCGCCTGAATCGTCTGACAATTTGGGGTTACCCGGTTTAAGGCATGACATACCATATGGGGGATTTTCCCGACTAGGGCGCGATTATAGGCCCATGCTGTTTGACCGATTGGTCGGCGGCGGATAAAACTACAGAGGGGGGGTGAGGCGTAGCCAATGACACAAGCTCTCCGCCTATGTTACTCTAACTCCAATAGGACTACTCTTACCTCTGTCTCTTCCACTGGAACAGCATCGAGACCAAATCCGGGCAGAATCTTGCTTTCGGGTGTTGGCATGTGGCGCACGTGCTCAAGGTCCAGGAGAGTGCGGCAGCGCCAGCCTGCAGACTCAATGGCCACCAACTCTTCGTCGAGCCTGGAGTGCATGCCAAACCTCCTGAAGATCTCCGCGTGAACCTTGTCATCAGGGTAGTAGCTGATGTGGGTGACAAGGAATCTGCCAGAGGCAATCCGTCGCAGCTCCTGAAGCAACGGACCCGCATTGAGAATGTTCGCTAGGCCAAAGTGAGTTGTGATTATTGGAATGGACCCTGTCTTGAAGGGGGTCTGGCGCGCGTCAAAGGCCAACAAGCTCAGGGGATCCATCATCCCGTGAAAAGTGAACCAGTCTCGGTTCCTGCGCAAAACGCGTACGCTTATGTCGCTGCCAACCAACTGGCCACCCCTTTGACCCATGGTCTCGGCCAGACGACGCAGAAGCCCTCCCTCTCCGCTGGCAATGTCGACCACCATGCCGCCCTCACTCGCAGCAACTTCAGCTGCAAGGGAGGTCACTTGACGACGCGCTTCGTTGAACTCGGGAGTATAGACGCTGTCCCACTCAATGCAGTCAGCGACACTGGCTGCTGCGGCAAGATCGCCGGTCTTCTCAAGATACTTGGCCCGCCACCATCGATCAATGAACTCCAGGCTTTCCAGAGGGGTGTCAAGCAGACGTGATCTTAACTCCGGGTTCTCCTCAAGGAGTCCCACCAGAGCCCCATGGGTCTCTTCCCACATATCCCTCCGGGCTGCATCATCTACAAGAAAAACACCGATGCCTTTGCGGACAGGGTAGTTCGTAGAACAACCTGCGCAGGTAGCGTCGGCAGATAGCAGCCTTGAGCCTTTCTCAGATTCGCCTTCCGCCCAATCCAACCGCCCGCCGCACTTTGGACACTGCAGGATATCAATTAGAGCTCTGTGCACTGGTAGCCCTCCCTACATTTGAACTTCCTTCCATGGTACTCTCTGCTGAGAATGCTCATGATCAGATCACTCTCCCAGCGGCCGTCAATGAGGCTGCCCTCGCGTTCAACGCCCTCTGGAACAAAACCGCACTTCAAGTAGCATCGAATCGCCCGTTTGTTGAAGTTGAGAACCCGAAGGTCAATTCGGTGCAGATCAAGGCCTTCGAAACCATACCTGAGAACCAGCATAACGGCTTCGGTACCATATCCCTTGTCCCAACGCCAGGATCATGGATTCCAAGAGACATGCGCGCCCTCCGGATCTGCAGGTCAACTGCCGCCAGACGCGCGATTCCAATGTAGTGGCCATCGACTTCTACTGCAAACTCGTGTGTATCATCGCTATCGGCAGCCTTAGCCAGCCAGCGAACCTGCGCCTCACGCGATGGCTGCCGACGCTCTGCCCTACGGCCACCGCCAACGGCATGTATGAAGTCGGAGTGGCCGAGAAGCTGGAGCCTGGCGTCAATATCTTCTTCTCGGGGTGGTCTGATGGTGACCCTGGTCCCCTTGAGGGTTAGTAGCCTGACCATAGGGGGGTTACCCCTCCCCTCTCTGGCCTGGGGCTGCTGCCGACGGTGCTGGCTCGATGGCAGGAGCGCCTCTCACCAGCTGGCAGAGGTAGGGCTCTCCGCTCTGGGCTCTACAGACAAGAAGCTCGAAAACCCCGTTGACATCGTTGAGGGCCCTGTGCGCCCTGGCCACTTCAACCCCATGAGCCGCCAACAGGTTCTGGAGCCCCTTGGACCGGTAACCCTCCTTACGCCAGTCTATGCCGTTCATCGTGCAGTACCACGGCCTCTCAACAGCATGGGCGAAGAGCCGTGTCACAAAGGCGTAATCAAAGGTGGCGTTGTGGGCAATTAGCAGGTGGGCCCTGGTTAGCATGGCGGAGACCTTGTCGAAATCCAGGGACTTGCCCCGAACCTGATCACCGGCTATCCCGTGAACCCTTGCGGCGCCCTGACTAATCGGCTTTGACGGTTCCTGCAACCCGACATAGGTGTCGATGACCTCAATGATCTCCCCGCGGTCCGGCCTGAAGGAGAAGAGGACAATTGATAGCTCCACAATATCGTCACGGTACCTGTCAAGGCCCGTTGTCTCGACGTCAATCAGTCCCGCCACCAGCAAGTCTGGCACCAGTCTTTCAGTTGGTTTCACAGCTGCAACCCTCCCTACCCTTGTCTTGGCTACAGTACCCATTTTCCCCAACTGCGCTAAGAAGTCCTTTTGGTGTTTAAGACAGAGGTGTTGCGATTATCGGGTGGAGGGGAGCAGGAATGGTCCCTTCAGAAAAGAAAGTGATTGAAGTGCTCTCCTGTAAACACTGCCCTGCTAGCTGGTGTTGCGGGGGGGGGGGGGGGGGCGCCACTCTGCCGGGAGGTTGTTACATGCCCACGAAACTAATTCCGCGCCGAATTCTGATTGTGACGATTATCGGGGCTCTGCTTCTCGTCTACACAGCGGTTGAGCCCTTCTGGGTGGAGGTGGCCGAGTACACCATATCAGACCCAGATATCCCCGAATCTTTTGATGGGGTCACGATTGCGCTTATCGCCGATGTTCACCACGGCCCTTTTTTCTCCCAGGAACGATTGGCTCGCTTTGTGGAGCGAGTCAATTCCCTTGAGCCCGACCTTGTGGCTCTGGCAGGGGACTATGTGCACCGAAGCCCAATCTACATTGAACCGGCCTTCGCCGAACTGGCCAAGCTTCGGGCACCCCTTGGAGTCTTTGGGGTGCTGGGCAACCACGACCACTGGGAAGGGGCTAACCTGACCCGGGAGCAGATGCAGCAAGCGGGCATCACACTCCTGGACAATCGGGCCCAGTGGATTGACCTTGGGGATGAGCGCATCAGAATTGGAGGCATCGGCGACTTCATCTCAGATACCCAGGACCTGGGGCCAACCGTCACAGCAGTAGCTGCCACTGACTTCACTGTGCTGCTATCTCACAACCCCGACTACGTCGAAGAGATTGCCACGGCTGCTGCGGAGAAAGTGGACCTTGTTCTTTGTGGCCACACCCACGGTGGACAGGTAACCCTCTTTGGGCAGTGGGCGCCCCTGGTTCCCTCTCAGTATGGCCAGAGATACCGGACCGGCCTGGTTGGCGTCAGGGGTATGACGACAATCATCAGTAATGGCGTGGGAACCATTACGCCCCCTTTGAGGTTCTTTGCCCGACCTCAGTTGGTATTGATACGGTTGGTCAAGCCGGAGTGACCTGGGCAAGCGGTAGCTCCTGGCAGCCTCTGATAGCCCCTACTCTGGGGACTCTGCCCCATAGTGTTCAATGGTATCATCCATGTCCCACCAGCGGAAGGGCTCGCTGCCCTGCTCTGCCCTGGTCATCAACGAGGCCGCAGCCTCTCGGGCGGCGGCAATAACCTCAGATGAATAGCCATAGGCCGCCCCGTTGGCCTCGAACTCATCTTCATCGACAACACAGGGGGCCTCACCGGCCTCCATGACGACATCGAGATCAAGGTCAACCCACTCCAGGGCGCCCTGCCCCCTCTTCATTGGCAGTTCCACCGGCAGCGCCACGTTGCAGTAGACCTCCCTGGGCAACCCATCGGGGTGAAAGTCAAGCATGGCATTGTACCACTGGCCAGCCTCGAAAACCGCTAGTGAATAGTGCTCGATCTGGACGCGCAGGTTCTTTGTGTGATGGATGAACACGGTTCGAGGATGAGTCAAGGCTACAACGCTCTGGGCACTTTCGAGCAGCAGCTCCGCCTTCCACTCCACATGGGGTCTTCCGTCGTATTTCAGGGCGCGGATTGTGATGGTGTTCAAGGATGATCCCTCCCGTGGTCCTCCAGTGGTCGTGCTGTGGTCTCCTGCGGTTCATCTGATGTCCACTAGTCCATCGGCGACTGTGTTTTACAGCGCAGTCGACCTTCTACAGACATCCACGAACTCCCTGCCAGCTCGAGGGATTCCCGAGGTCTGTACCGAATATCAGCACGCTTAGATAACCCGACATGCTCCATTCAACGATACATTTCCATGGTATTATATATTTAACTACAGGAGAGGTGGTCCACATGTCAACAGCGGCACAGCTTGCCCGATTTGTCCAGGAGGAGCTTAAGAAGGTAGCAGACCCCGAGAAGGCCCCGCAAATGCAGGCCTACCTCAAGACCGATATGCCCATGTATGGAGTGCAGAAGCCTGACCGGATGCCCATCTACCGGGAGATGAAGGCCAGCTTCGCCCCGAGGAGTCAGACTGAGTACGAGGAGAGGGTTTTAGCCCTCTGGGCCCTACCCCACCGGGAAGAAAAGTACGCGGCCATCGCCTATGCCGGCCAGCACAGGGACTTTCAGACCACCGCTTCTGTTCCCCTCTATGAACGCCTGATCCGTGAAGGGGCCTGGTGGGACTTTGTTGACTTCGTGGCTGTAGACCTCATTGGCCAGGTCTTCCTGGCGGAGCGCGCTGCCATGAATCCTGTTATCGACGGGTATGTTACAGACGACAGTATGTGGATCCGCCGCACAAGCCTCATCGCCCACAACAAACACAAGGGCCAGACTGACGAGGCGAGGCTCTTCAACCACTGCCTGCACCTGGCCCCAGAGAAGGAGTTCTTCATTCGCAAGGCCATCGGCTGGGCGCTCCGCGAGTATAGCAAGACAGCCCCTGAGGCTGTCCGGGGCTTCCTTGTCGAAAACAGAGCGCGTCTTTCCGGTCTCAGTTACAGAGAGGGCGCCAAGCACCTGGTGCGCGCCGGGGACATGCAGAAGGGATGAAGCCATTGAGAGGGATCCGGACCGATCTGGCCGAGGGCTTTGAGCCAGAGCCGGACATAGAGAAGAGTGTTGTGAACCTCCTGAACAAGCACGGCCTACCTGAGATTGCAGGTCACTGTGTTGATGTCGGTGAGGAGGCAGAGCGGCTGGCTCAGGCTTTTGAGGTTTCCCCGCTATCCGCCAAAACCGCCGGTCTCCTCCATGATATCGGCGCCATCATTCGCAACGACCAGCGGGTAACAATAGCAAGAGAGTGGGGGATCGAGGTCCTCCCCGAAGAGGAGAAGTTTCCCCTGATCCTGCATCAGAAGCTCTCGAGGGTGATGGCCCGGGAGCTCTTCGGAATAGAGGATGATAAGATTCTGAGCGCCATTGAGTGTCACACAACCCTGCGGGCAGAAGCCACAGCCCTTGACAAGATTGTCTTTATCGCTGACAAGCTGAAATGGGATCAGAACGCGGCCCCCCCATACATGGAAAGGGTTAAGAAGGGTTTAGAGGTCTCTTTAGACCGCGGAGTCTTTGAGTTCTTGAGCTACTGGTGGGAGCGAAGAGATGAGCTGGCTGTTGTCCATCCCTGGCTGTCCCAGGCATACCATGAGATGAAGGTCAACCATTCTCCTTCCAGGCGGTAATGCGTTCTATGATGGTCTGTAGTTGAGAAACGACACCTTCATATCTGACAAGACCAACCTCAACAGACCTCTTCTTGAAGCTGTGAGGGGTGATCCACAGAAAGGCATTGCTCTGTGACTTTGCCTCTGTGATGCCCTTCATTATCTGCGGTGTGAACTCTCCAGCAGTAGCACCGTCCTCACTGGCCAGAACAACTGTGGCCCAGAATTGGTTTCGGTTCTGGCTCAAAAGTCTCCAGAGCCCCTGCAGACGCTCAAACAGGGCCATCCACAGGGCAGGTGGAGTACCCCCATAGGTGGGAACGACCAGTATCACAACATCCGCCCCGTAGACTTCGCGCCAAATTGACTCCACATCATCGGACATTGGACAGGGCTCGTGAGGGGCCTTCAAACACTCATAGGTACAGCCCTGGCAGGGACTTATCTTGCGGCTGGCAAGCTCTATCAAGGACCTGCCAGAGACCAGTTCATCAGGGATCGCATCCAGGATCCACTGGGCGATCTCGGTGCAGTTACCATCGGTTCGCGCCCCACCAGCAACAGCCACGCAGTTCAGCACGGCAGAATCACCTCTCAATACCTGACAAGATCCACAACACTACTTGATGCTTTGGACATCGCCCATGGACCTTCCTCTTCCGCCAAACTCTCCACAGGGATTCTTCGCCTCTACGCCGAACCAATCACTGACAAAGATCAGCACACGGGATTCCAGGAGGGCCCGGCAGCTCATGGGATCAGGAGAATTCCGTGAGTTACGAGGATTGGGAGGATCAATAGGCCGAATGGGTCAACATATGTTCAAAGATGTTCTTGATAGCCTGTGCGTTGGGGTCTACATGGTTGACAGGGACAAGAAGATAACCTACTGGAACCAGGCCGCCGCCGAGATCTCTGGTTTCTCCTCTGACGAGGTGAGAGGCCAGCGCTGCTCCGATGGCATCCTGGTTCATATCGATAGGGCAGGTATGGATCTCTGCCAGTTTGCCTGCCCCTTGGAGAGAGCGCTTTTTGAAGGCAAGCAGTCAAAGGACGAGGTCTACCTCCGCCACAAGGACGGCCACCGAATCCCTGTCAGTGTCTGCATAGCGCCCCTGATCGACGCCGACGGCCAGGTCGTCGGCTGCTCCCAGGCCTTCACCCGCAACACCCCCGGGTATGAAACCCTTGCCCGCCTGGAACAACTGGAGGAAGAGGCGCTGCGCGACTCCCTCACCGGTCTGGCTAACCGCCGCCACACGGAACAGCGTATTGAGATCAAGCTTGGGGAACTCCTGGAGCGGGGCTGGTCCTTTGGGGTCCTCTTTGTTGACATTGACGGCTTCAAGGCAGTCAACGATACCTATGGCCACGACATTGGCGACAGGGTCCTCAAGATGCTTGCCGCCACCCTGAGGGACAATACCCGCGCTGATGACCTGGTGGGTCGGTGGGGCGGCGAGGAACTGGTCGTTCTACTAGCCGATGTCACCAGGCGCTCCATGACTAACATAGCCGAGAAGCTTCGCTACCTGGTAGAACAGTCCGCCGTCTTCGTCGACAACTCCCGCCAGATCCAGGTCACAATCTCCATCGGGGCAGCCCTGGCGGAGAGGTCAGACACCGTCACCACGCTGATGGAGAGGGCCGACAGGCTCATGTACCGCAGTAAGGGCCTGGGCAAGAACCGGGTCAGTGTCGGATAGCCCTATAGGAACCACCCACTCATGGGTTAGTCTTTCTCAGAAGGGGCGCCGCACGAAGCCAGCCCTTGACCTTACCGTACTTGACCAGGCTCTCAAAGAGATTGAGTTCCTCTTTGAGAAAGGTTATGTACATGCTCCTCAGTCGGTCGCTGGAGGTATTTTGCTTCAGCGCAATCTCTTGTTCAAGCCTCTTGATCTGTTTCTCCAGGGTCGCTCTCAAGCCTGTCTGGAGTACATAAGACAGGTCTCCATCGTGGACGTAGCTCTCAAATATCTGAGTTATCTCCACCGTGTCATAGCGCGCCGCCAAGTGATCCCAGAGGTGGTAGGCCTCTCCCGAAGTTAACTTCACAGGGTTTCCAGCAGGACGGCTGGGATAGGCGGGGGGGGGCACCAAGCCAGCCCTTACCGTTGGCATACTTTACCGCTGCATGATAGAGGTCAAGCTCCTCAATCAGAAAACGCATGAAAATCTGACGGAGCCCGGTCGGTTGTCAGTGATGTTCTTACCGCCCTCATTTGCAGGCTGATGTTTTCCTACAATGGAGACAGGAGCATCGAGACGATGAACTTGTCCGTCAAAATATCAAAATTGACCGGTGTGCGGACCTCATTGGAGGTCACTGTATCGTAACGAGACCCCAGTACATCCCGTTAGAGGAACTTCGAGTCTAACATTGCTGAAGGCAGTGCGCCAGGACATCCTCTATTTCCAGAGCTGTGGGATCTCGACGTCCTTGAAGTAGTGGTGGATGATGTCTTCGCCGCCCATGCCCTGTTTCGCCAGCTCCCGGGAGCCCTTCTGATCAAAGCCCACGCCGTGGCCGTAGCCGCGGCCGAAGAAGGTGACTGTGTCTGCAGACATCTCAACCCGGGTAATCAGAGTCGACTTAATCAGAGCCCGATCAATGCCGTTGCGGAGGTCAACGCCATGAATGAAGGCGTTACCGATCTGGATCTTGGTGGCCCGGCCCGACGGCCCCTTCTCCAGGATCTTGACGGTGTCGACGGGACCCGCCTCATCCCAACCAGCCAATTGGCGCAGCTTATCCTTGGAGACCTCGGCCTCCCACTCCACCTGGGTACAGGGGGACTCGACCACCTTGATGTAGGGCGGCTGGATGTTGGTGGGAAAGCTCTCCTCATAGGATGCAGTGGCGCCACCGCTGCAGCTGGAGTAGAAAGCCCGAATGGGGCGGTCACCGTGGGTGATGATCTTGCCGCGGGTGTTGCGCACCGCCTCCCTGACAAGGTCGTTCACCCACTGGGGTCGGTAGTGAGGAGAATGCTTTGGGGAGTCGCAGACATCGGTGCCGTGGATCTCCCTGGCCTTCCCGCCCTCTATGAGGACGTTCATTAACGAAGTTCGGGTTGCCAGGGCCTGGGCCTCGGTGGCGGCTAGCGGAGAGGCATACCCGATCTCTACGGCCACAACCCCGGCCACATACTCCTCCAGGGGAAGCCACACAGTCTCCCCCGTCTCGTGGATGTGCATGGAGATGACGGGCTCCTGGCTGTACTTGGCGGCTAAGGCAGGGTCGATTCCGTCAGGCGGCGGCCCGGCGTCAGGCTGCGGCTCCTGGCCCGGGTCGGCTTCTGGCTCCTGACCGGGATCGGGTTGCGGTTCCTGATCAGACTCTGGGTCTGGGTTCGGCTCCTGGCCCGGTTCAGGTTCGGGGTCCACGCCGGAGTCCGGTTCGCCACCAGGACACGGTTCCACCGGAGGGCCGCTGCTGACCTGCTCTTGCGGCTCTGGTTCTGGCTGGTCAGCGATGGGGCTGGTAAGGGCATTGAGGGCCTGGTAGGCACCTGGCGTCAGTACCAATACCAGAGTGACAACGAGAACCAGGGCCAATAGCGTTGCCGGGCCCTGCAACCTGGGGTTAGTTGTCCACTTTATCCAGGGCATGGACTCTCCTCCATGGTACTCTGTCAGTAGGTCGTCCCCAGGGTCACCCTGGGGCTAATCCGTGGTGCCTTCCCATGGAGTGAATCTTCGCCGCTGTTAGTAAACCTCCTGCTAGAGGGCTGTTTATCATCGTCAGTTACTTCTTACCACCAGTTACTCCTGCAAGCCATTTCTCCCAGGCTGGGCGAGGGGTGCCGTCAGAACTCCATAGCCCCATTGTCCTGAAGGGCTCAACCGTGTCCTGATCATAGAGGAAACTCCAGATGACGACCTCCAGGTCCACATCAGCGGTCAGGCTGAAGAACCGCTCCACGAAGCGGGCTTGTTTTACCCCGCTCCCGTCCCAACCTCCGCCGATTGCACCGGTATGCCAGCCCATCTCAGTGATGGCGATGGGTTTGTCGGTATGCTCCCCGATCTCCAGGTAGTAGTTATCGGGTATAGCGTCAGGGTCTTGGAAGACAAGGCTGGGATAGGTTGTGAAGGCGATAAGGTCTGCCTTGGGGAACCTCTTCAACAGGGACCACTGGGTCTCAGCGGGATTATGAGTGCCGCCGAAGAGACCGCCCCGGAGACCCTTCATCGTCTCCAACTGAAAGATTGTGAAGACCGTGGTGTCGCCTGATACCGCCTTGATGGCGTCACAGGCATCGGAGAAGAGGGCCGCGAACGCCTCGAAATCGCCAGGGGAATTGTCGTAGAGCCAGTTGATCTCCACCCCGATTCCGAAGTAGGTTGGCTGGTATCTCTGGGCAAAGGCTACAGCGCTATGAATGTAGTCCTTTCGCGTTGTCTCATCCAAGGGCCTGGTCAGTGCGCCGGAGTCCTGCCTGAAAACCTGCACAATCGCTAGCGGTGTATACCCGAAGGTGTCCGCCAACTCCGGGATGGGAAAATCCCCCTCGCCAGAGCCCAGATTGGACCAATCATCTCCCCAAGTGACGATGGTTCCAGCCTCGGCGGCAAGATCAAAGAAAGCCGTGAAATCCTCGCCCTCGTAGCTCCTGGGCGAGAGGCTGACACCGTAGAGGGGCTTGGAGACCTCTGCCAACTCAGGGGGATTGCCCTCAAGGTCTGCATTCTCAAGAGCTGTACTGGAACAGCCACCCCCAACCACGGCAAATGCCAGCAGCAAGATTACTAATACCATGTCCTTAAGGTTCATCTCTTGCATCGTCGATGCCCTCCCTCGCAGCAAAGCCAACACTCAGAACTGCGACCGCTATAGCCAGATGTCGATTAATATATAGCCTCTCCACTAGAATTGGCGACTTGAGGTCGCGTTTCCTTGCCAGCAGGGATAAGCACCCTTCCCCTGAGCCACTACTAAGGTGAATGTCACTGAATCGGAGAGGTGAGCCCATGAGCAGAGTTTTCAAAATTGCAATCGTCATCGTCCTTGTGGTAGTGGCTGGGGGGCTGCTCTTCCTCTTCTTCCCGCCATTCCAGGCGCGCCTGCAGCCTGAGCCGCGTCCCGGCGGCGACCCAGTGGAACAGTCCCTGGCGGAACGGGGCAGAGAGATCTTCAGGCATGACACCTTTGGCAGTGAGATCTACTTCACCGATACCCTTAAGCTTCCATTCACTACCCTTCTCAACACGCCGGCAACAGTGAGAGAGAGGACCCTGGGGGTGATGACCGACGAAGAAGGCAAGATAGTTGGGGTTGAGGAGATCAAGGGTGAGGACGGGATAACCCGTTGGGGCGTAACCTGCGCCTTCTGCCATAGCGTCGTCGACGAAGAGGGGATCAGACAGGATGGTATCCCCAATCAGAGGCTCAATGTTGGCGCCATCCTTGCCCTCTCACCAGAGATAGACGAGGATACACGGTCCACCCTTCTTGGCTGGGGCCCTGGTAAGTTTGACTTCACATTCATGCACGAAGCCGATGACGGGGTCAACAATCCTACCTCCATCCAGGCGGCCTTCGGCACCAAGGAGCAGAAGTTCTTTGACTGGGACGGCTTCTTCACCAACAACGAGGACCGTAACTACTATGTGGCGGAATTTGCCATGCACGGCAACGGTGAGTTCGATGTCCCTGCCGACTGGGATGTGGAGAATGAGGACGCTGGTGACGACGTTGACCTGATTGGTCCAAAGATGGCAACCCTTCAGGCCTACCTCGACATCCTGGAGGCCCCAACACCGCCGCCAGGCAACATGGTAGACCCCCAGGCAGTGGCGCAGGGGAAGATGCTCTTTGAGGGTCAGGCTGGCTGCGCCGAGTGCCATACCCCACCCCAGTTCACTACTAACAAACTGGTGTCACCGGAGATCACCGGCACAGACCCCGCCAGGGCAGACTCGCCTCTCTTCCAGACCGGCGTCTACAAGGTGCCCTCACTATTGGGTGTCTGGGCCACGGCCCCCTACTTCCATGATGGCAGCGCCCAGTCGCTGACCGATGTCATATCTCACTACAATGTCCAGTTCAATCTCAACCTGTCTGAAGACGAACTCGGAGACCTGCGAGCCTTCCTGGGGACTCTACCCCCGCCCAAGCCGCCGGAGTAACGGGACAGACCAATGGCCCCGAGCAGTGTCAACTCCGGGGCCCTTTCTAGGTCAGAAAAGTCCTCAGCAGGCCACCCAACCACCATCCGAAAGTCGCCAAAGTCAATGTTTATTGCTGTTGTTCGCGGACACCTCCCCAGGAAAACCTGGAAGAATGAGGTAGGGGCTGCGGTGAGGCAGCCTTTCCCAGGGCGTGGTACAATGAATCAAAGACATTATCCAGACAACAGTCTGAGGGAGCACTCGCGCCCCCAGAGATCCAGGAAAGGAGACGACCCATGTCTACCAATCACATTAAAAAGTATGCGCGTCATCCTTTGATCTTAACAGTAGTTCTTCTGATAGTGTTCTCATTAACCCTTGTCGGCTGTGGCAACAACACCGGTCAGAATGGTAACGACGATGACCCGACCCCTGACTACGCCGCCGCCAACGCCGCCCTGGAACTCTACCTCCCCGGTGACAGCGGCTTCACCTGGCGCTACGACGGCTCTTACGAGTATGGCCATACCATGGCCGTAACCGATATTGACCGTGACGACGATGTCGCAACCTATCAGGTATCCGGTGAGGTGGATGACCCCTCTGGCGGTGAGGCCGGCGGGCCAGAACGCTATGTCATTGACCTCAGTTACGTCGTTCAAGAAGGGGAACTCATCCAACGGCTTGACTCCGAGATGATGCGTGACACCCCCTACAAGGACCTGATCCTCCTCAAGCACCCCGTTGAGGAGGGCAGCAACTGGGAGCAGGAGGTAGTGGATGAGGACGGCAACAGCACCACCATCAAGGCCACTGTGGTGGAGGTCAGCAACGACGACTCCCTTCTAACCACCGTCCGCTATGAGGACCTGAATAGCCGCTACTACGAGGAACGCGTCTTCCAGGAGGGGGCGGGCGTGGTCCGCTTCACGAAGCTATACATGGATGACAAAGACTCCGGTGACTTTGAGTTGTCTTACTGGCTCTTCCGACCCGAGTCGGAACTGACAGCCTTCTTCCCTCCCGTCGGTGAGGAACTCCGTTATCACGGGCTGGCGGAGTACGGGCATGTGGCCCAGGTGACCTCCGTTGACACAAGCCCAGGTAGGGATACATACCTTGTTGAGGGCACCTTTGAGGATGGTTCTGGGCTGGGAGGCACCTTTGAGGTCTCCTATGTCCATGACCTCCTCACTGGCTCTGTCACGGAGATAGTGATCAGTAACAGCAGGAAGGACAAGGCCGAGATCAACTCCCTGCTCCACGACCCGATCATCCTGCAGTCGCCCCTGACCGACGGCGCCCAGTGGCAGCAGGTCGTCGCCATCAACGGCGAGGAGTGCACGATGACAGCAACGGTTACAGACACAGCAACCGTGGAGGTCAACGGCGAGAGCCGCCAGGAAGTAAAGGTCGAGTACCGGGTACCAGGGGTACCGGGTTATTACGATACCACATACATCGAAAGGCGCACCTTTGTCCAGGGCCTGGGCATGACGGGCTTTTCCAGCCTGTTCAAGGAGGACATGATGTTCCTCCGCCCCGACAACCTTACCGTTGAGGAGTGGCTCTCCCAGAACATGTTCGGCTACGGCCTCAATGTCAATATCACCCGGTAGGGTGGCGGTATTGTGGAGCCCGGGAAGGGACGCAGCGCCTGCTGGTTGCCACGATAGGACCTGATTAGTCACGATTAAGGTTGCACCGACTCCAGCCGGGCCAGATGCTCCTTGAACCAGAACTCGTGGGTCTCCTCGTCAACCATGAAGTAACTCAGGTCCCGGTTCAGATCCGCCAGTTTCGGATCATGGCGGGTCATCTCGACAAACTCATGATACAATGAACGGCCTTGTGCTCCACCGCAATCCCCAGCTTGAAGCGGTCCTACAGGGTCATCAAATCAAGGGCCTTGCCTGATACCACGCCAGCAAAGGAGAAGGCCGGCCCGACAACCCTGGGGCTCAGGCCCAGGGCCTTCAGGTGCTTGACAATGCCGTCCTGATGTTCCTGCTCGCGGACTACAAAACGCTCGTACACGGTCTTTAGGTGGGGGTCCTCAATCGGTAAGCTGCGACTGGTATAGCTTCACCTGGTAGGACTCAAGGGCGTGGAACTCTCTTAGCTTCAAACCCAGACTCGGGACATTCATTCCTCTGTTACCTCGCCTGACACCTTCATTACATGACCTGCGGTTGCCTACGGTTATGGTAACCCTAACCTCAACAGTTATGTTCTCTGAGAAGGAAAACCCCCTTCACGGGCGAAGACCTCAACAAGGCCAATCTCATTTGGAAAGGGGGTTAGCAAATGGAAGAGTTGTACCTTGAGATCTGTTTTCAGGAGCGAGAGGACACCCTCATTATCGAGGTCCCCGAAGAGCATCTTGGATTGATCAAGGCATGGATAAGGAAACTGGCGGAGGGCGAGGAGGACAACCTGTTCCTGGATGTGGAGGACGACTTCTGTCTGTTCGTTAACGGTGATGAGGTAGCCTACGCCCACCTGTTCTTCGACGATGGAATGGACCTCTTTGATGACGACTTTGACTACGACGACGAGTTCCTGGTTTCCCCTGATGAGGACGACGACCTGGAGTAACAGAGAAACCTCGCTCCAGTAGCGCGCTCCAGTAATATGGATCAGAAGAGTATACCTGCATGGCAAAGCCCGCCTCTTGAAGCGGGCTTCTTGCTTCAGGACTGTCTGCATTTTGGGACTCCCCCTGGTGATTAGCGGACCCCGCCTTCCGGGTAGATTACTATTGGAGGAGGCGTTCAACAAATGGATACCATTGTGCGTGGCTCCATCGCCGGAGTTATCGGGTCCACGGTCTATTTTATGGTCAGTTGGCTTGTCTTTATAGCCGGGGTCCTGCCAACAACCCCAATCCATTACGCCGGGAAGCTACTGACGGCTCCCGGTACCCCTATCACAATGACTTCATTGGTTATCGGTACCATCGGAATCCTGGTAGCGGGAGCCTTTGTAGGAACCCTGGTCAGCTTCTTACTGCGTATCACCGGGCCTGACTTCGCCTGGCTCAAGGGCCTGGGGGTAGGGGCGGTTCTGTGGCCTGTTCATGTATCCTTTCTACCCGGCCTCCTTGGTCCGCGGGTCTTCTCAACCCTGCCACCGGTAATGGTCATTGGCTCCCTGTTTCTATCACTTCTGTGGGGGCTAACAACCGGGCTGGTCCTGCAGTTGCTGACCAGAGAAGAACTGCGCTCGGAAGGGTAGGGTGAGGCCATGCGCATCCGCGGCATCTACACTGCACTGATAGTTATAGGAATAGTAGCGGTGGCTGGAGCCACCTACTGGCTCCTGTCTATTGGAACCACCATAATCATAGACCCAGAAGGTTCAGTTTCCAGTTACTGCTAACACCTATTCGGTAGATTCCCCTCCTGTCAAACAGGCATTTGTTCGAGAACCGAGAAATAATGATAGATTGACGCCCAACTGATAAGCGCCAATCTAAGATCGCCGCACCCACACTCATCAGCAGCAGGAGATGATAGATCCCATGAAACAAGCCGACGCCGCCACCGCACCTACTCCAGGGACAGCACCAGTCAAGACCCGGTTCTTCTACGGCTGGGTGATCGTGGCCGTAGCCGGATTGGGCCTCTTCTTTTCAGGCCCGGGCCAGACTTACTCGGTCTCGGCCTTCATCGACTCCTATATAGCGGAATACGGCTGGAGCCGCTCCCTGGTCTCGAGCTTCTACTCGATTGCAACCCTCATGGCCGGCCTGCTGCTCCCCTTCGTGGGGCGCATGGTGGACCAGGTTGGGCAGCGCGCGGTATCAGTTGCCATCGGCACCATGCTGGGCCTGGCCTGTTTCTGGAATAGCGCCATCTCCGGCGCGGTGATGCTCTTTGCCGGCTTCTTCATGCTGCGCCTCTTCGGCCAGGGCTCAATGTCCCTCCTACCCAGTACCCTGGTGCCCCAGTGGTTTATTAGCAAGAGGGGGAGGGCCCTTAGTTTTATGGCTGTGGGCGGTTTCATCAGCTCGGCCTTCTTCCCGCCTGCCAACGCCTGGCTCATTGCCAACTGGGGATGGCGGACGGCCTGGACTACATGGGGCTTCGCTCTTCTGGTAATCTTCGTCCCCCTGTCTTACTTCCTCATTCGCAACAAACCTGAAGACATTGGCCTCCTGCCTGATGGAGCCTGTGAGAACACTACGGCGGCGCCTACGGACACCAGCCCTGCCATGGTCGCTTCTGCCCCCGCCCGTGAGGTCAGTTGGACCCTACCAGAAGCCCTTAAGACCAGGGCCTTCTGGCTCATCCTCTTCTGTGTCGGCGTTCCCGCGATGGTCGACACCGGAATGGTATTCCACCTGGTGTCAATCCTTGGCCACCAGGGACTAGACATCACTGCCGCCGCCCTTGTTCTGAGCGTTGTCGCAATGGTTGGGTTCCCCACGTCCTTCCTGGTGGGTTTCCTGGTTGAGCGGGTTAGCGCCCGTTACGTTCTTGCGGCCGGTTTTGCGGGAAATCTGGTCTACCTGATGCTGATTCAGCACATCAACACCCTCCAGCTGGCCATTGGCATCGGCATCCTCTGGGGGCTTGTTGCGGGGATCTACCGCATTGTCTTTAACTACATCTGGCCTGACTACTACGGCCGTGAGCACCTGGGGAGCATCCGGGGGCTGGCTATGACGGCAGGTGTCATCGCCTCGGCCCTGGGGCCCCTGCCATTTGGCATCGCCTATGACTTCTTCGGAGGTTACACCGAGATCATCTACATCATGATGCTCTTCCCCGCCCTGGCGGCAGTGGCAGCCCTGGCGGCGTCGAAACCATCAGCGAGCCAGCTAGAGTCTGATCGGGCCTCTGATGCCAACATGGCCGCTGGTCACTAGGGGCAAGCCAACTGGTGACCTGGTGAACGCAGGGAACAGTTGGCGGAGAGGTGCGGCGCGCGGGCCCGGGGGTGGGATACCGGGAGGTATGCAGCCAAAGCTCCCTGATGTCTACACCACGCCCGCAATGGACCTCACCGATGGGAGGCTCTCTCTCCACCACAGCCATCAAAAAACAGATCCTCTATGGAGACACCAAAGAACCTGGCAATGCGCCTGGCCACCGCCAGAGATGGAGTCCGTTCACCGGTCTCGTAGGCGGCAATTGCGCTCTGAGACAGCCCCACCTGCCTTGCCAACTGCTTCTGGGACAGCTGTCGGGCGGCTCTTTGCCGCGCAAGCCTGTTCTGCCCCACTGGTGCTCCCCCTCTCCCAAACGCTGAATTCGAGGACCCATCCCCTGCTGAGTTTGAGCCCAACACCCTTGACATATATAGGGTGTCGTGGAAATAGTATACCACAGTTCGTGTGGTTGTCAAGGGTTGGAAACACATTTTGTTGCCCAATATCGACAATAACCACTGGGAGTGGTAGACTTAGTACCAGAAAATCTTGGGAAAACGGTTGGGACGTGGTTGGGAGGACTGCAACCAGTGTCAGAGTTTAGTTCGCGACTGAAGGCCCTTCGACACGAGGCTGGACTGAGTCAGGTAGCCCTAGCCCAGAGCCTCGGCATCTCCGCCAGCGCTATCGGCATGTATGAGCAGGGCAGGCGAAAGCCCGACATTCAGACTGTGGTGGCCCTGGCTAACGCCTTTGGATGCTCCACCGATTATCTGTTGGGCGTCACTGAAGTCCGGGCCCCCAAACCGGACACAGATTGGCCCGAGATCATCGATATCCTCCACCGCAAGGGTGACTACACCCCAGAACAAAGGGAGCGCATCAAGCGCATCCTGGCCGATATCGTTGCCGAGATGGGGGCCAGCTGGGAGGTTGAATGACTATGTTGTTAAGGTTTGGCCGTCAGACTGGACTGGCCTTCTTCCGTCAAGCTCGCCCCTGGTAACGAAGGGCTCAAGGGCCCGATCCAGAATGCCGTTGATGTGGGCAATGAGGACGCCATAGTTGACGATGGGCACCCGGAATGAGCCGATCTGCCGCAGGCGCTGCAGCACCGCTCCCCGGCTCACCATGCAGGCCCCACAGTGGACAACGAGCTTATAGTCACTGAGATCCGCTGGAAAGTCACCCCCCACACACCAGCTGAAGTCGATCCCCTCACCGTAATGCCCTGTCAGCCACTGGGGGATCTTGATGCGGCCGATGTCCTCTGAGGATGGCCGGTGGGTGCAGGCCTCGGCAATCAACACCCTGTCCCCCGGCTCCAGCCCCTTTAAGGCCCTAACCCCGTCAACCAGGGTTGCCAGGTCCCCCTTGTAGCGGGCCATCAGGATTGAGAAGGAGGTCAGGGGGATATGGGGCGGTGTCGTCTTCGCCACCACGTCGAAGGCCTGGGAGTCGGTGACGACCAGGGCAGGGTCGGCAGCCAGAGAGCCCAGAGCATTCTCCAACTCTGTCTCACGAACAACAACGGTATTCAGCCCCAGGTCCAGGGCGGCACGGATGGCCTGCATCTGGGGGAGGATCAGCCGTCCCTTGGGGGCACCTGCATCGATGGGGCAGACCAGCACCACCGTTTCCCCCGCGGAGAAGAGCCCGTCAAAGATCGAGCTGAGCCTGTCCTCGTCGGGCTTCATTTCCTCAATGGCATCCTTCAGATCCTCAATTCCCACCCCCGTTGTGGAACTGACGGCAACGGCGGCAATGCCGTGGTCGTCCAACCAGCCCATGGCCGCAAGGGCCTCAGTCTCGGAGGCATCGTCAATCTTGTTGACGACCCCGATCACCGGGGTCTGGTAGTCCTCAGCCCTGGCCAGGACCTCTTCTTCAGTCTCGTTGAGGCCTGCCGTGGGATCCACCACAAGCAGGATCAGGTCGGCGCGGCCCATTACAGACCAGCTCCGCTCCTGGCGCAGGCGGCCCAGTTCGCCAATGTCGTCGACGCCAGCGGTGTCTATGAAGACCACCGGCCCCAGGTTGCCCAACTCCATCGTCTTAAAGACCGGGTCCGTTGTGGTGCCGGCCACCCTGGAGACCAGGGCCACCGACTGCCCCGTCAGGGCATTGATGAGGCTGGACTTGCCAGCATTGCGCCTTCCGAATATGGCTAGCTGCAGCCGCTCAGAAATGGGTGTCTTTCGCAAAGCAAATACCTCCCACTGGGTCAAGGACACATTAGAAATACAGGTCGCGGGCGCCCTGTCGGACCTCTTCGATGCGGCGCCTGGTCTCAATTCGAACCCTTTCGTTGGGGATCTCCCGCAGTTCCGCCTCGACCAGATCCCATCCAGCCCGGGCGAGGGTGGGTGGGGCGTAGTCTACCAGGTACTCGGCGAGAGTCAGGAGGGCGTTGGGCTGGCACACGTTCTGGATCTGCCCGCTCTTGGCGAGGCCCATAAAGCGCTCACCGGTCCGCCCCTGGCGGTAGCAGGCCGTACAGTAGCTGGGGATGTAACCGGAGTCCATTAGCGAGGCAATGATCTCCGCCGTTGAGCGCTGGTCATCAACGGAAAACTGCAGGATGCCCCCGGTAGCCAGCTCGGTCTGCTCCGTCTCCTGCGCCTGCTCCGTCTCCTGCGTCTGCTCCGTCTCCTGCGTCTGCCCCACCTGCTCCCGGTAGGCGCCAACCCCGGTACAGGACCCGGCGCTGATCTGCGATATCCCGTAGGCAATAACCTCATCGCGAAAGCCAGGCCTCTCCCGGGTAGAGAGGATCATCCCGGTGTAGGGGACCGCCAGCCGCAGGATGGCCACAGTCTTACGGAAATCTTCGTCGCTGACCAGGTGCGGAAACTCATCAAGGGTCACGCCCTGAGCCGGCCGCAGCCGCGGCACCGAGATGGTGTGGGGTCCAACACCCCAGGCCTCCTCAAGGTGTTGAGCGTGCTGGATGAGGGCTAGCACCTCGAAGCGATAGTCGTAGAGGCCGAAGAGGGCCCCGATACCCACATCGTCGATACCCGCCTCCATGGCCCGGTCCATGGCCAGGGCGTGCCAGTCAAAATCCGATTTGGGGCCCTGGGGGTGAAGGCGGCGGTAGGTATCACGGTGATAGGTCTCCTGGAAGAGGATGTAGGTGCCGATACCGGCGGCCTTGAGCCTCTGATATTCCTTCACGGTTGTGGCGGCGATGTTGACATTTACGCGCCGGATGGCCCCCTGATCCTGACGGACACTGTAGATGGTCTCAAGGGCCTCAAGGACATAGTCCAGGGGGCAGTTCTCCGGGTCCTCGCCGGCCTCAAGGGCCAGGCGCTTGTGGCCCATCCCTTCCAGGACCTCGACCTCCTCCGCCACTTCCTCCATTGACAGGCGCCGGCGGCGGATGCCTGATGTCATCCGGTAGCCGCAGTAGCGGCAGCCGTTGATGCAGTGATTGCTTATGTAGAGGGGGGCAAAGATGACAATGCGCTTGCCATAGACGCGCTCCTTGATCTCGCTGGCGGCGTCGAAGATCTCCTGCAACTGATCTCTGTTGTCAATGGCTAGGAGATGGGCCACATCCTCAAGGCCCAGGCCCTGGGCCCTACGGGCCCTGTCCATAATGTCGTGAAACTGCTGGCCCGTTGTGGTGTCTGTCTTCAGTAATTCGTTGAGGCGGCCCTCGTCGATGAAATCGGCCCTGGTCTCGTGCAAGGGGTCATACATTGCTCTCTCTCCCTCCTGTGTCCTTCAGTTTGGGGCTGTGGCCGTAACCAGGAGCAACGCTCCGCCCCAGGCCCCTTATAATCCCTTCGACGCAGGCGCGGCACTGGGCTGGTTCTTCGTCGGTGCAGATCTTGCCCGGGTAGAGCTGATACTTGGGACGATACTTGACCGGGGTTATGTTAGGCATCAGCACGTTTGCCCCTGCCTGCAGCGCCATCTGCCTCCCCAGGGGATCCAGGGCGCCCAGGGCTGTTGTGGCTGGAAGATGCACCAGGGGCACCGCCAATCGGGCGGCGGCAATGGCGCTGATGGTCAGCTCCATTAGGGCCGCGGGGTCATCAACCCCGCCGGCGGAGGCCAGCGGGGTGTCTGGATGGGGGATGAAGGGCCCGATCCCGGCCATCTCCACGTCCAGGGCCTGTAGGAGCAGGATGTCATCGGCCAGGTCTTCGATGGTCTGCCCGGGGAGGCCCACCATGAAACCGGCCCCCACCTGGAACCCGACCTCTCTCAGTTCTCGCAAGGCCCCGATACGGGCGGAGTAACGGCTGTCAGGGTGAAGCTCATTGTAGAGGCGAGGGTTGGCGGTCTCGTGACGGAGTAGATAGCGGTCGGCGCCTGCTTCCCGCAGCCGCTGGTAGCCATTGAGAGTGAACTCACCGCAGGACAGGGTTACCGCCACATCGGACCCGGACTTGATCTGCCGGACGATCTCGCAGAGGATCTCAATGTCGTAGTAGGGGTCCTCACCGCTCTGGAGCACAACGGTCTTGTAGCCCAGGGCCTGGGCGGAGCAGGCAACAGCGACGATCTCCTCTGGTCCCATGCGAAAACGAGGCTGTCTGGCGTTGTCGGCGCGGAGCCCGCAGTAATGGCAACGGCGCCGGCAGTAGCTTGAGAACTCCAGGAGGGCGCGCAGGTGAACCCCATCACCCATCTGGGCGCGGCGGACCTCGTCGGCAGCCTGCCAGAGCTGACGCCGCTGGCGGCCCCCTGTCTGCAATAGGGCGACAATTTCAGCGCGGGTCATGCCCATATCGCTAGACCTCCACCGAGGCGGCCTTGGCCCGGACCCCATCTATGTTGCCCAGCTTCCCGGTGAGGGCACCAATCTGGTCAGCATCGCCGTCGACAATCACCGTTATCACCGCCACGTTGCGGTTACGGTAGGGAAGTCCAAGACGGCCAATAACCAGGTGGCCAAAATCCGAGAGTACCTGGTTAACCCGGTCAGCGCTGGCCTCACGGTCCTCAATCACAATCCCAACAAAACCCATTCGCTTTGACACCGCTGCTGCCTCCTTCTACCTTGGTCTCGTCCTGCCTCAGCCTCGTCCTGCCTTAGCCGGGTATACACTAAGAAACCCGCCAGACCGGCGGGCAGAAGAAGATATGACATGGCGCGCAGTGGGCGCGCGTCGTCAGTATTACCCCTGTCCCGCGGAAACAGATCTGGGTCTGGTCTCTCCTTCCACAGGCAACGGAACTAATCTTGACTGCTGACGCGGAGGCCCTTTACCGGCAGTCCCCGTCGGCAGTTCCATACTGGTTATCACCATCCAGCCATCATTTCTCCATTGGCTTGACTGGTGAGTGTGATGCTTGTGAACACTTTCACAATAAGCCTCGCCTTAATTATAGGGGGTTATGAGAAACATTGCAAGGGCAATCCTCTAGCAGGTTATCACCGCGCCGGTATCGTATATAAGAGCAGAGCTCACATCACTTAGAGAGCTCCCATCCCTTAAGAAGAAGCACGGCTCGAAGGAGAGATAGTAGAGATGCGGCTGGAAGACCCCTGGCTTGGCGATAGCATTATACGGGGATTTCAATCCCTGACCTACCCGGCCTGGACCCACACGGTGACCATACCCCCCTGGGCCCTGGCGGGGAAGCCGGTAAAGGGCGTCAGTCTGACGATTACGATGACCGACACCGGTGAGAGCGAGGATCGCGGTGGCGGCTGGGAGGGGCGGCAGCGATTCTTTGACACCAAACTGAGAACCGCTGTAGGTACCGTCAATGAACAGGCGCGGCTCTTCAGCGGATACGTCCCCAATCGCGCCAGCGCGGCAACGGGATTTCGCGATGAACGAGGCCGCTACCTGGAGGCCGCCTTCGGCGAGGCCCCAGGGCTGCAGTTAGGCCTTCACTACGGCCAGTGGGAGGGCACAAACATTGCCTACTGGCGGGACATGTCCTTCACCGGGTCGGGCTACAATAACAACCTGAGGCGGTCAACAGCGGTAGGGATCCTGGACCAGTGGGGGTTTGAGGCGGCGGAACGGATTGTCCGGGTCGGCGCCATTGAGCTCCAGCGCTTTGAGGGCAGCGCCGTCAGGTTTGTGATCAACCTGTTCCTCGTTGCCCTGGTCCGCAGCCTCCTGAGGGCAGAGATATCCCTACCGGGCGTGGTCTTCGATGCCCTGGAGTCGGCAGACCGGGTTCCGCTAATACTGGATTTGAACACCGATAGCTGAGGCCACTGAGCTAGGCTTCGGGCTGGGGCTTTGGAGTTGAAGCAGTCTGCAGAACCCCCGGCAGGAGGGCCATCCATTGTCTGACACATCAAGAGGCACTGTATTCACGCTTTTTGCTTCAATAGCATTTGCCACAGAGGCTGTCCTGGTCAAGTTTGTCTACGCTGAAGGGGTAGGCCCGTTGCCGCTATTGGTGGCCCGCCTCTTGATGGCAGCGGTGGTGGTGGCTCCCATCTTCCTCCACTACGTCATCAAGCATCGGCCTGGTTGGCGCACCCATGTTGCCTGGGCCGTTGTTGGCGGGGTTCTTAGCTCTGCCCTCTTCCTCCTGTTAATGCTGGCGCTGCAGCGGTTGTCGGCATCGATTACCATCATCGCCCTCTTCATCTATCCGGCGATAACCACGGTGCTAGCCTCCTTCATCCTTGCTGAGAGGATAACGCCGCGCAAGACCCTAGCCCTTATCGTCTCCCTGGTGGGGGTGGCCCTTGTCTCCTATAGCAGTGGCGCCACCGCCGATCTTGTGGGCCTGGCCATGGCCTTTGGCGCGGCCCTTGTTAACTCCTTCATCTTTATCGCCATCAAGCTGTTCTTTTCCGACATCCCGCCCACTGTGACCTCGGCCGGCATCCTGACCTGGACGGCGGTGAGCTATTCCGCCCTTGGCCTGGCCTCAGGGGTATCCCTGGCCATGACCCCATCGGCGCTGGGGTTCGTCGCGGCCCTGGCCATTATCCCGACGATTCTGTCGGTGACATTCTTGAACCAGGCCCTCGCCATTATTGAGGCCTCGCGGGTCTCGATAGTGATGACCACTGAGCCACCGATCACGGCGATCCTGGCCGCCGCGTTTCTGGGGGAACGCCTCACAGCGCTGCAAACCGTTGGCGGAATTCTCGTCCTTGGCAGCGTGCTACTCTTGGCTACCGCCGCTTCCTCCTCCTCTACTGACTGAGACTGATCATGAACTGGCTCAGGCCATCCCTGAACTCGGTAGCGCCGCCGCGAGCAGGGTGGCGTACCCTGGCACAGTTGTCACCGATGATGCTGGCTGACTTCTCGCCAACGGCCACAAGGGTGGCGGCGGGGACCAGCGCCATTAACTGCCCGAGGTAGGCCCTTCCATCCTCAAGCTCAGCCGGGTCCGGGGTGCGGTTACTGAGTCGGCCGCTCCCGGGGTCGAAGGGATGAAAGGGGAAGATATTCCAGAGGATCACATCCAGCGGGGAGAGGCCGAGGCCCAGCAGGTGACCCCAGACAATCGTTGCCGTGGGTTCCGTAAAGCCATCGCGCTGAACCACCGCCGACAGGGAGGGATGACTCTTACTTGTGCGCTTGAGGCCCTTGCAAAACTCGGCGCTGGGGAAGACGTGTTCGGGGCGGACTCGCTGGTGGCGGCCCAACAGAATTCGCTCTGAGGTCATGGCAATGCCGGAGAACTTGCCGCCCTGGTAGCCAAGGGCTTCCGCCACAAGGATCAGCCGCGCCCGCTCCAGGCGCGCGGCAAGATACTGGACCAGGTTGCGTCCCCTGAGGCCTGGGGCGCTGGGGCCAATATCGTAATCTGGATCACAGTGGCGCCAGGGATTAAAGACGCCATCGTTCATATTGTAGTCCCGTAGAGACTGAAGAAAACCCTCTGCCTTTGGCTCAGGCGCTAAGGTTGCCATAAATATCACCTACTGCGTGTGTAATTCCGTTGCCCCTCCTTCGGCATTTTACCTGATAGGGGGAACCCCTGCCCCCAGGGTCGAAACAGTTGATTCAGACCCTGCCACAGATGATAACCTGAGAGGAGTGGTTTCTTTGCTTCACGAGCTTTCCAATGACAAGCACGTCTATGCCATGTCCAGGGACAACCCACCCGCTTTGACCGTCGAGTCTGGTGACATAGTCATCCTTAACACCCACGACTGTTTTCAGGGGCAGATCACCAAGGAGGAGCAGCTGCTCTCCGATGTCAACTTTGACCACATCAACCCGGCGACAGGCCCCATCTTCGTGGCAGGGGCCAAGCCCGGAGACGCCCTCAAGGTGGACATCCTTTGCATTGACGTCGCTGACCAGGCTGTAACGGTGGCCGTCCCGGCCCTGGGCCTCCTGGGCGACAGGGTCAGTGGCTCCCACACCAGGGTAGTGAAGATCAAGAATGGGTACGCCCACTTTGCCCAGTTCGCCTTGCCCATCTCCCCGATGATAGGGGTTATCGGGACGGCGCCAGCCAACGGGGATGTCCCCTGCGGAACCCCAGGGCCCCATGGCGGGAACCTGGACACCAAGGATGTGAAGGCCGGCGCCACCGTGTACCTGCCTGTGTTTGTCAACGGCGGCCTCCTGGCCATGGGTGATATCCACGCCCTCCAGGGCGACGGTGAGATCTGCGGCACCGGGTTTGAGTGCGCCGCCCAGGTGACGGTGAGGGTATCGGTGGTCAAGAAGGCCGGCATCAAGATCCCCTTCATAGAGAACGATGCAGAGATAATGGCCGTCGGGACCGGCATGGACCTGAGCGAGGCAGCGGCCAACGGCGCCGCCGCCATGGTAGACTGGGTCAGCAACAAGGCTGACCTCAGCTTCGAAGACGCCTACATGCTGGCCAGCGCCAAGCTGGACCTGCGGATATCACAGGTTGTCAACCCGCGGATGTCGGTGCGGATGGCCCTACAAAAGCGAGACCTGACCTAGTCTCCACCGCCGGAGTCTTCGGAACCCTCGTCTGGGGCAACCTCATCTGGGGCAACCCAGTCGACGAAACGCAGTGGGACAATCTTATGTGTGTAGAGCCTTGTGCCAATGTCAAGCCGCCCCGTGGAAGCTCTCGGGGCCTTGATTGTGATTACCGTCCGGAAGCTGCCATCCTCGCCCATGCTATCAATGGTGCCGTCAGCCAGGGGGTTGCCCACGTCGTCAAACACCTGGTAAGCGAGGTTTAGGAAGCCCGTGAAGGTGCCCTCAATCAGCATGCTCCTCCCGCTGATCTCCTGGTCTGGTAAAGGAGCGGTCACCGTCAGTACCCCCTCGAATGTCCTGAAGAGGGCGGGCTCCACCTCATAACCGGCGACCCTGTAGACCGCCACCGGCCAGGTGGGGACCACTTCGCCTTCGGCTTCGGCTCCAGCTTCAGCTTCGGCTTCAGCTTCAACCTCAGCTATCCCCGACGGTCTCCTCTCATGAAAGACAATGTAGAGGGTCTCGGGCCCGCTGGCGGCGACCTCACCAATTTCAATGCTGTAGCCGCTGGTCAGGCGCTCTCCCAGGGCAACGATGATGTATGTGTAGCCATCCATTGAGACCTGGCGGACACCACCCGTCTGACGGATCTCGTCAACGGCTTGGGATATGGCGTTGGCGCCTGGCCCCTGGTCCGTGCCAGCGGTTCCCTGCTGCCCGGCGGCACCATCGGCAGCCGTTGTAACCTCCTCCGAGGACTGCGCCGCTTCCTGGGACTGCGCCATCTCCGCCGCTTCCGCCATTTCTTGCGCTGCCTCCAACTCCGTCTCCTGTACCAATGCCGCCAGCTGGTCGGGGCTCATCAGGGTGAGGTCCGCCAGACCGGTGTCCCACTGGGTGAAGGTCAGGGGTATCTGCTCAAAGTAGTTCCTTGTGGCTCCCTGGGCGCTAACAGCCATCAGTCCCTGGGGCGAGGTTGGCATGATGAGAGCGATCTCAGCTTCGAAGGCCCCTCCCTGGGGGGTAATACTCCCCTGGGCCAGCGTAACCTGGTTGCCGTCCACCAGGCCGTAGAACACAACTACCCTGTCGCCTTCACCGAAGAGGTGGCCTCCAATGGTCAGGGTGGAGCCCGGCTGCACCTCCTGGCCGCGTCCAGGCCTGTCTACCTGCAGGGCGCCCTCAAAGGATGTCTCCAACTCTGCTTCGATGGAGATCTCAGGCTTGAGGCCTTCGACCTTGTAGACGACCACAGGGGCTGTAATGACCTGGGCAACCATCTCGCCATCGGCTGGTTCCTGCTCGACGAAGACAAGGCGCAGGGTCACCTCATCCTTGGCGGCGATCTCCTTGATGGCGATGCCGTAACCAGCCGTGGGGCGGGTACCCAGGGCTGCAACAATGTAGGTGGTTTCCTCAACCCGAACCACCGCTGTACCGCCCGTTGCCTCAATCTCGCTGACGGCCTCCTGAAGGGCGGTGGTCTCAGGTATTTCGGACATCCTGGTGGCCAGTGAACTCAGGTCCTCTGAGCTCATCTTGGTAAGGTCCGTGGAACACCCAGCTCCCACCATAGCGGTGGTGACAGCAATGAAAACAACAGCAAGAATGACGACTGATCTCGCCAACTGTGCCTCTCCAATTCGCACCTATTCCACTCCTTTGCCGCGACTCGTAGTCGCCTTGTGTCTATTTATTGGGCATCTGCCCGTAATTTGCCTCAATTTATCCTCTAGTTCAATATCGGAGGCCCTGGTTCCTCTCTTTAGAGGTACGGGGGAGCCCGAGGGGGCTGTAATCCCCCCGACTTCAGTCAGGGGATGCACGGACCCCCTCGGAACCCTGCTTGTGGTACCCACTTCCACGAACACAGGTTCTGTGTTATCGTGAT
>Ga0209643_1000349_pt1 | contig 94438 bp, 79 predicted proteins | sample AutmiccBRH37_all_FD_187383 | JGI IMG/M metagenome (GOLD analysis project Ga0209643, IMG submission 187383) | Deep subsurface microbial communities from Mt. Terri, Switzerland - Autotrophic microbial communities BRH/37_all (SPAdes) (version 2) | ecosystem: Environmental > Aquatic > Deep... | reverse complement strand
GTTATGGTGCCGGTGAGAAACCTGGCCGAGTCCCTGGGTTGTGAGGTGGCCTGGCAGGACCCCAATGAGGTGAGAATAAACCGTGACAATGTGTCCATAGTGATGTATGTTGATAAGCGCCTCTATTTAGTAAATGGTGTCAAAAAGATATTAGACGTGCCGCCGGTCCAGGCCAACGGCAGGATCCTGGTGCCGCTTAGGTTTATGGCTCAGGAACTGGGCTGCCGGGTTAGTTACGATGACAGCTCAAAAACGGTTTATATATATTCCCCGGGTAATTAGTGTAGATTGTTGAAGGGGTGATAAGCCATATTCAACACTACATGCAGTTCTTAGGTAAAATAACAGGGGCTTTTGAGTCAGTTAGTTGGAAGGAATGGGGGGTGGGTTATGAGAGTAAGAATATGGTTGTTTCTGACGGCGTTTTTGATTGCTGTCCTGGGGGGTATCGGCCCGGTGGCGGCGGAACAGGCTGTATCGGCCAAACAGCAGATGATAAACAGTATAAAGGAATCGGATATCACCTTTGGGGATCATTTAGAGGGATCTTCGGGCGCCATGCACCTCCAGGTGAAGGAGCTCAGCGGGGTGATGGTTTCTCTGAGCAGCGAGCTGAAGGTATTTAAAGATGCGAACATGATTCTGAAATACAAGCTCAATCCCTCGCAAAAAAAACTGGAACTGGGCTACAGGATCGATATTGACAAGGAGACATACCTGGGAAGCCTTTTTGCAGACGGCAGCAAGATTATATTTACCAGGGATGTTTTAAAGCTGGTCAGTTTTATTGAGCCCAGGGCATTGGACAAATACGATGATTTTAATCATTTTGTGTATTTTCAAGGCAAAAACTTCGGAGAGATATGGGAGTCCTTTTTGAAATCGGACAAAAAGGACATTATGCCGGCATACAGGGAATTAATCATATTTTTTGTGGAAGCGGTTCCGGATAAATATTTTTCTTCTGCGGATAAAAAGGTTTTATTCAGTATGGACAGCCGGGGAGTGGAAGAATGTATCTATTTATCTCTCCAAAAAATAAAAAATGAGAAGGCAAGGTTTGCCGCATTGGTGGCTAATCTGCTAATCACCCAGGATCCCTCCATGGATGCCCAAAAAGTAAAGGAAGAAATTATAAAAAGCATAGATGTCGCCGTGAAGGAAGGTTCCTTTCCAGGCAGTGCCAAGGAAGTAAAGACTCTTTTGTGGGATTTCAGCTTTGATAGGCTTAGTTATGAAACTGCACTGTCGCCTGCAGGTGGAAGCAATTTTACGGTGGCGGTCAGTTATGCCGACAAAATGAATAATAACTTAAAGCTGGCGGTGAATGCAGGTATAAGAGGCAGCAAGGATAACAGCAAGGGGCTATATGATCTTCAGTTGAACGGACAGGTTGAAAATTTCAACATAAAAGGCTCATGGAAGGGAAATCTCCAAAAGACGGGCATTAACCTTAAAGAAAATGACCTTGTTGAGTTTAATATGAAGGATAAAGAAGGAAACACACTGGGAAATCTGGCCGTGCAGGTGGATACCTTCATAAAAAACGACAGCAATGTGCCCATCAGTATTCCGCCGCTTACCCGGTGGAACAGCACTGACCTCAATAAGCTTAAGATGCAGGAAGAGGATAAAACCGAAGAAATCAGTGTGGTATTTGACGGGAAACCCATGACCTTTGATGTGCCTCCCTACATAAAAGGCGGCAGGAGGGTTATGGTGCCGGTGAGAAACCTGGCCGAGTCCCTGGGTTGTGAGGTGGCCTGGCAGGACCCCAATGAGGTGAGAATAAACCGTGACAATGTGTCCATAGTGATGTATGTTGATAAGCGCCTCTATTCAGTAAATGGTGTCAAAAAGATATTAGACATGCCGCCGGTTCAGGCTAAAGGCAGGATCTTGGTGCCGCTGAGGTTTATGGTTCAGGAACTGGGCTGCCGGGTTATATACGATGACAGCTCAAAAACGGTTTATATATATTCCACGGGTAATCTTAGTTCTGGTTCAACAAATATTCCCAGAAGAACAATAAGTTTTTTGCCAAAATCCGACACTCGTCACAATACTTTTTATGTGATGTATACATGGACTTTTGAAGGCCGTGAATTTACTTTGGGCCCTTTTCATACACCAATTGAAAATCTAAACTACTACAGGAAAAAGCCCCACCCTTTCTTAAATCCAAGGACACATGATATTGTTAACCAAGTCTATACATATACATCAGACCCTGACGGAGATAAAATAATATCTGCCATTGTTAGTGCTCTAATGAATTCTGCAGCAAAGGAAGGCTACGATGAAGCCAAAACAATTGAATTTGTTGTGTCTTTTGTACAGGGCTTGCCATATGTAAGTGATAAAGCTTCAGCTTTCCAAAAGGAATATCCCAAGTATCCGGTTGAAACGCTGCTGGATAGAGGGGGGGATTGCGAGGATACCGCTCTTTTAACTGCTGTCTTATTAAGGAAATTGGGCCATGGTTCAGCTTTGCTCTTTCTTCCCGGGGAATATCATGCTGCCGTGGGCGTTCTCGCCCCGGCAGATGCTAAGGGCGCCTATTATCAGCATGATGGAAAAAAATATTTATACCTGGAAACAACAAATTCCGGCTGGAAGATAGGACAGATACCTAAGGTCTTAGGAGATGCAAAAGCTTATGTAATCCCTTTGCAATAAGTATTCCTTATAAGAACCCCCAGGACTTTCAGTTCCGGGGTTCTATTTTAATAGTGAGAGGCGATAGGTGGGAGGTGGGATTCTCGTGGGTAATGTATCTCGCCCCTCACTTTTCAATCAACAGCTCTAAGCATCGGGGACATTCCTTTGACCCCCGGAGGCAGTCATACTGGAGAGGTGTGTCCCCTTTCTAGCATCGGGGACATTCCTCCGACCCCCAGAGGCAGTCACACTAGAGAGGTGTGTCCCCTTTCCTTACACCCTTCGGCCATATCCAGAATCCTGGCCATTGTCTTCTCCCGCCTGGCGTTTATTTCGTCAAATCTCATATAGGGGACGTAGAATGTTTCCATGCGGTCGTGTTCGGCCTTGGCCTTGGAAATGAACTCTATGGCCAGTTCCATGCTGCGGCGGTACATTTCCCGGGCGGTGGTTTTTTCGGCTAGGTACTGGGTATTTAGCAACGGGTTGACAAACTGCATGGTGTCTATGACCATGTCTCCTTCCCGGGGCGCGTAGAAGTGGGGTTCCACCGAGTTGATGACGGCTATGTCCAGGGCCGGGATGACCAGGTGGTCTATATTTTCCGGGGTCAGGGCGCAGTGGTAGGCCTCCACGTTGAATCCCCGCATCATGGCGGCGTCTGCCAGCCTCTTCACCATGGTGCTCTTTCCTGTGCCGTCATCGCCGCTGATGATATATCTTTTGGCCAGATGCCCCACCACGGTCTCCAGGTGGCTTACCGATCCGTCCGGGGTGATGGCGGTGATAAAAAGGTGTCTGGCTCTGGGCTTGTCGGTCTGCCGGCTTTTAGCCTCGAATATCTCGTGGGTCAGATCCAGGCACATGTTATCCAGTGCGCCCACATCCAGTGCCCTGGTATCCTGGTAGTAAGACTCCACCTGATCCAGGAAAATCTTGGCGCTGGACAGGAAGCCGTAGGCCCGGCGGAAAAGCCTCCCCACTTCCCGGTTGGATTCCAGAATTTCCGCTTTATTGCCCACCAGACCCTTGGCGTTCCAGTGATCTCCCAGGTGAATTATTTCATCCACTGCCCCCGGGTTCTTGGGATCGACAACATGGGGGGCGGTGCCGTCCAGTAGGGCAACCCGAATGGACGGAATGACCAGTCCGTCCAGGGAGCCGTTATCCGAGGAGCAGCAGTGGAACTCTACGTCATACCCCTTCTCCAGCATGGCCTCTCCTATTTTTCTCATGAAACTGGATTTGCCTACTCCGGGGCCTCCCTTGATCACAAATATCCTGGTGGCGTCAGGTTCAATGATGTAGTCGTAAAAGGAATGAAACCCCTTACTGGTATTGCCCCCGGGAAAAACCTTTTTGAGCCTGCCTTTGCTCATACGTTCTTAACCTCCTTGTTTTAAATAATACGCCTGCTAACACCGATCCTGCCTTTTGGTTTCTTCTGCGTCGGTATTTAATATATGCACACCTGCCCCGATGTGACATTGGTGGATAATATTGTTTTTTCTTGACAATGCCACATGGATTAAGTTAACATACCCTTAGACCCCTTGGCGTTTCGTCCGGGGGTTAATTCTATTGTGAAGAGGGTCAAGAGATATGAAAATACTTATTGTTGATGATGAGGATCAAATACGTAATATAGTCAGAATGTATCTGGCCAGGGAAGGTTTTACCGTAAAGGAGGCGGCTGACGGGAAACAGGCCCTTGAAATTATAGACGGGGAGCAATTTGATCTGATTATACTGGACATCATGATGCCAGAGGTGGACGGATGGACCGTTTGCCGGGAAGTGAGATCCAGGTGGGGGGTCCCCATAATAATGCTCACCGCCAGGGAAGATGAAGTTGACTGCGTGGTGGGACTGGAGATGGGGGCTGATGACTATATGGTTAAACCTTTCAGCCCCAGGGAGCTTCTGGCCCGGATTAAGGCGGTGCTCCGCCGAACCGCCGGGGCTTCCGGACACAATACCGGCCTTGTGGGGAAGCCGGATGGGATTGTCAATAAACTTATTGAAATTAATGCTGAGACCCGCAGCGTGACCATATCCGGGCATCCGGTGACCCTTACGGTGAAGGAATTTGACTTGCTGCAGCTTATGGTTAAACACCCGGGAAGGGTATTCACCAGGGATGATCTGCTCCAGGGTGTGTGGGGCTTTGACTATTTTGGGGACACCAGGACGGTGGATACCCATGTGAACAGGCTTAGAGACAAACTGGGCAAGGTCCCGGGCTGCCCCGAGATAATACGGACTGTATGGGGTGTTGGCTATAAATACGAGGTGGCGGAATGAACTTTTTCAAAAAGAGCATAGTGGTCAAGCTGTGGCTGGCCATGGTAATGCTGGTGCTGATAATCACCTGGGTTACCGGCATGGTGCAGAGCAATTTTATCAAAAAAATATATTACAGGCAGCAAATGGACCATATTTATCGTCAGGGCTACGATATTGCCGGGACCGTCAGCTCCGGCAAGGATATCCGTGAAAAAATATCCCTGCTTTCGGATATGACCAATACGAATATAATGCTGGTGGACAGTAAGGGATTTATTGAAGAGTGCCAGGGTATGGGCATGGACATGTCCTCGGCGGATCCTGCCACCCGTGGCACCAGTATTATTGGCCACCACGGGGATCTTATCGGCCCTGAGGATTTAAATAAGGTTCTGTCAGGGGAATCCCTGGTTTTCAGGGGCATGAACCAGATTATCAGCACCGAGGTGCTGTCTGTGGCCGTTCCGGTGAAGACCGGGGGGATTATCAGCGGGGCGGTGATTGTCAGTCATTCCATGGCGGCCATTGAAGGCCAGGTGTTGGACTTTCAAAGGGTTATTGTCAACGTGGGCCTGGGAGGTATTACGCTGGCCACCTTTCTGAGCCTGCTTTTCTCCAGATCACTTTCCAGACCTTTGATACAGATGAAAAGTGTCGCCCTTGGACTGTCCGGCGGAGATTTCTCGAAAAAAATTGAGGTGAGGTCGGGGGATGAGATTGGTGATCTGGCCGCTTCATTGAACAAGCTTTCCGACGAGCTTCAGGAAAAAATAGCCGCTCTGGAAAGGCTGGACAAGACTAGGAAGGATTTTGTGGCCGGGGTGTCCCATGAACTGAGAACACCGCTAACCATCATCCAGGGTTATGCCGAAGCATTGCAGGACAATGTTGCCGGGTCTGAGGAAGAGCGTAGGGATTGTTTAGCCGGTATTGTCAATGAATCGGGCAGGATTAAAAGGCTTATTTCCGACCTGCTTGATTTGAGAAGGATTGAGTCAGGCCAGGAGCACATTGAGCTGAGGGATTTTGACGTCATACCGGTAATGGCTGATGCGGTTGATAAAATGCGGGTTCTGGCTGAAGCAAAAGGTGTTGAACTTTCCCTGGACGTTACCGGCAGCCTGCTGCTTGTGAGGGCTAATCCCGACCGCCTGGAGCAGGTGGTCGCCAACCTTGTTGAAAACGCCCTGAGGCACACCCCTTGCGGGGGAAGGATAGGTGTTTATGTTTATCGGGAAGATCCTTTCGCCTGCGTGAAAGTAACCGATAGCGGGCCGGGATTACCACCGGACCAGCAGGATTTGATCTGGGAAAAGTTTTATAAGGTTGACAAATCCAGGGCCAGGAATGATGTGGGGGGTACCGGGCTGGGGCTGGCAACGGTAAAAAGGCTGGTTGAAAACATGGGTGGCAGTGTAGGTGTGGAAAGTGTTCCCGGGCAGGGGGCAGTCTTCAATTTTTGCTTGAGGTTAAAACCTGAATAAAGATGGTGACAGTCCGGGTATTAATTCCGCCCCGGAAACAGCTATCAGCCGTCAGCTATCAGAACTCAGAAATATCAGCAGTAATATCAGCTTTCATTCTCCCCGGGGGTCGCTTGTTTGCGGCCCGGATGTCTGAATAGCCGGTATGCCAGGGGTGAAATTACAAAGGAAGAATTTTTCAGATCAAAAGAGGAATTGACCAGGGTCTGAGAATATAAGTATAATTATTAGTGATTTATATCGGGAGGTGATGAATTATGATGCGGAAGCAATGGATGATTCGCCAGGTAGCCCACTGCAAGGGAGGGTGCACCGGATGGTCCAGGGTATGACCTTAAACTGCCTGTATAGTTAAACATTAAAGGCCTTAGTAAGGCGCAGGCTGTTGACCGTTTTTCCGGTCAACAGCCTTTTGTTTTTGTATATGAGAACTCAGAAAAATCAGCGGTAATTGCAGTCACACTAGAGAGTTGTGTCCCCTTTCCTTAGCCGGCAACGCCCGTCAGGGCGTTTTTTTACCGCTTAGGAAAGTATATGACGCATTAAAGCATTAAAGTGCTAAATCGCCAAAGCATTTCTACGTAGCCCAGAGTTTTTCCGGGGTCGCTCCGGGGTCACTTGAGGGTCGCTGCATTGTCGCTAATGGGTAGGCGGAGCGATTTAAGTCCGGCCTGCATTACCTCCTGCTGCAACTGTCTCTAAACTCGGTCGCCAACGGAATGCCGACCATTTTGGAGGTGGGAGGCCAGAGGTTAGAGGTTAGAGGTTAGAAAACTTGTAGGAAATGACCTCAGAGCCATTTCTAGCTTAATCCGACTTCCGACTTCCAACATCTAACCTCCAAATTCGTAGGCTCGGTCGTTAAGAGACAGTAGCAGCCTCCGGTACATTCCGCACGGACCCCCCTCACTGCATGTCGCTGTGGGGTCGCTTGAGGGTCGCTTTTAAGGCAGGCTGTCACTATTCTGGCTCCTGGCTCCTGACTCCTGTATTCCGCCGTTTGCAAGACGGCAACGCCCTACAGGGCGTTTTTTATCGCTTAGGAAAGTATATGACGCATTAAAGCATTAAAGCACCAAAGCATTTTTATGCAAGCCCGGAGTTTTTCCGGGGTCGCTCCGGGGTCGCTTTTAAAGCATGCTGTCACCATTCTGGCTTCTGGCTTCTGGCTCCTGGATTCCGCCGTCTGCAAGACGGCACCGCCGACAAGGCGGTTATTTATTAGGGGTATTCTAATGCGGGATGCCGTGTTAAAATTAGTCTTATTTACGAACCATAGGGGTGCGGCAGGATGTTTGGAACCCGGATAGTGATTGCTGATACCGATGCAGTGTATCGCCGAAGTTTAAGAGAAGCCTTTCGCCATGCCGATTACCTTGTGGTGGGGGAGGCCACCGATGCAAGAATACTGCTTCAGATGATCTTTCAGGCCGATCCCCACGTGGTGGTGATGGACCCGCACATCCCCGGCAGTGAAGGTATCGACATTACAGGGATCATAGACGAGCACAGGGTGGCCCCGGTGGTGGCCATTGTTTCCCAGGTCCGGAGGGAGATTGAGGATTTGGCCCGCCTGCCGGGAGTATATGGTGTTTTATTAAAGCCCCTTCATGACGGCACTGTGCGGCCGGTGATAGAAACGGCCCTGGCAAATTTTGACCGGGCCATGAAGCTGGAAAAGGAATTGAAGGAAGTCCGTCAGGAGCTGGAGAACAGGAAGATAGTGGAGAGGGCCAAGGGGATCCTCATGGAGAGAAAAAAGATGACTGAAAGGGAAGCATATAAACATATTCAAAAAATGAGTATGGATAAGTGTGTTACCTTGGTGAAGGTGGCCAGGGAGTTAATAAGGTATTATCAGCAGGGTGGTTAAGTGAATGTATGCCGAGAATGTGTATACAGTATATTTTTACTCAAACTGTTGATTTGAAAATGGTTTTTATTATATACTAACTGATGTATAGTTCACTCAGGGCAATGAGGTCCTGCGCAGGTTTCACTGGAAGCCTGTGCAGGGCTTTTTATTTTTTTATTGGAGGTGTCTGCGGTTTGTGAGGGCCTTCAGCAAGGAAGACATACTGGACAAAGTAAGGGAACAGAATGTAAAGTTTGTCAGGCTTCAGTTCACCAGCATACCGGGCTTTTTGAAAAATATTGCGGTGACGGTGGAGGAACTGGGGACGGCCCTGGAAGGCAGGGTAATGTTTGACAGCTCTGTGATAGAGGGCTTTGTGGGAAACAGGGAGTCGGATATATATCTGGTGCCGGATCCGTCAACATTTGTGGTTTTTCCCTGGAGGCCCAGGGAGGGAGCTGTGGCCAGGCTTATCTGCGATATAAGCCAGCCTGACGGCAGCACCTTCGACGGATGCCCCCGGATGGCCCTCAGGAAGGTGTTGGGGGAGTATTCGGATTTGGGCCTTTCGGCAATGGTGGCCGCCGAAATAGAATTTTATCTTTTTCATGTGGATGATCAGGGACGTCCCACAGGGCACACCCACGACCTTGCCGGCTACTGCGATCTTACACCGGTGGACAAGGGGGAGAACGCCAGGCGGGATATGGTGCTAACCCTTCAGGAAATGGGATTTGATGTGGCCACATCTTTTCATGAGATAGGTCCGGGACAGCATGAAATTTTTTTAAAGGAAGAATCAGCCCTGGCCATGGCTGATAATATAGCCACCTTTAAGTTTGTTGTCAGAACCATTGCCCAGAGGCACGGGCTTCACGCATCCTTTATGCCCCGGCCCCTGGGTGGTTGTAATGGTTCAGGGATGAACCTGCACCTCTCCCTGAAAAAACAGGGTAATAATATTTTTCATGGTGAAGGGAAATATCATCTCAGTCCCGAGGCCCACGGCTGCATCGGTGGTATTCTGGATCACGCCGGGGCCATCACAGCGGTGGCCAATCCCACCATCAACAGCTACAAGCGCCTGATTGCCGGTGACCTGGCACCCGTTCTGGCGGCCTGGTCCCGCCAGAACAGAAGCACCATGATCAGGGTTCCCGCCGAAAGGGGAGAGGGTGCCAGGATTGTTCTGAGGAGCCCCGACCCGTCCTGCAATCCCTATCTAACCCTGGCAGTCTGCCTGAAGGCTGGACTGGACGGAATGAACCGCCAGGTTTCCCTGCCGGAACCCCAGGATCAGGTCTCCCTGGAAAGCCGGACACTGAGGGTGCTTGTAAGGAAGGAGGGTCTGCCCCGGAATCTGGAAGGGGCCTTAATGGCTCTGGCCGGTGACCCGGTGATTCGGGAGGCTCTGGGTGAAAGGATTTTCAGCCGCTTTAGCCATTCAAAGGAAGAAGAATGGGAAAGGTACCAGTCCACTGTGCATAAATGGGAGACCGATGAGTATCTGACCAATTATTAAATAGGAGGATGGAACGCAAATGAGTTTTAGTAAAGGTATCAACGCCACTGCAGCAACCCTTACCCGCACCCGCACCGGGGAAAGCAAATGTCCTTACAGCGGAATGTGTGTCACTTGCCTGGACGGTTGTCCCGGACTGTGTGAAGTGGGAAAATCGGCCATACGGGCCAAAGAGGTGCTGTATCCCCAGCCCTTTGGAAAGATTACTGCCGCCTCGGAAAAAGACTATCCTGTGGACTACTCCCATTTTAATATAATGGGGACCGCCGTTGGCGCCATCGGCATTGAGCCAGACCCCGAGAAAGCCATTTTCCCGGCTGTGGATCTTACCACTGCGCTGGGTTCAAGCGGCCAGATAAAACTGGACCTGCCCATAGTCGTTGCCGCCATGGGCTCCACCAATGTTGCCGCTGATAATTGGGACCACCTGGCTGCTGGAACAGCTATATCAGGCTGTGGTATTGCCATTGGTGAGAATGTTTGCGCTATGGACCCCAACGTGGAAATAAAGAACGGAAAAGTAGTGCATTCCCCTAATCTGGCCCGCCGGGTCAAGGACTTCCAGAATTGGTACAACGGCAAGGGCTTCATAGCAGTTCAGGCCAACGTGGAGGATACCACACTGGGTGTGCAGGAGTATGCCCTGGAGAAATTAGGCGTTGATGCCGTGGAACTGAAGTGGGGCCAGGGAGCAAAGGATATCGGCGGAGAAGTTAAGCTGAACACCCTGGAGCGGGCGTTGCAACTGAAGTCCAGGGGCTATATCGTATTGCCCAACCCCGAGGACCCGAAGGTGCAGGAAGCATACAAAGCCGGCGCATTCAGTGAGTTTGAGCGCCACTCCCGCATTGGTATGGTGGAGTACGAGTCCTTTATGTCCAGGGTTGAAGTGCTGCGCAACTGCGGGGCCAAGTATGTTTTCCTTAAGACCGGAGCCTATCGTCCGGCCGACCTGGCCAGGGCAGTAAAATATGCCTCTGATGCAAAATTGGATCTTCTGACCGTTGACGGCGCCGGTGGCGGTACCGGAATGAGCCCCTGGAGAATGATGAACGAGTGGGGAGTTCCCACTGTATATATTCAGGCCCTGCTGGTCAAGTACCTGGATAAACTGGCTGCCAGGGGCGCCTATGTGCCCCCTGTGGCCATCGCCGGCGGCTTCGCCCTGGAAGACCATATGTTCAAAGGAATTGCCATGGGCGCACCCTACGTTAAGTGCGTTGGCATGGCCCGCTCGGCTCTGTCCGCCGCCATGGTTGGCAAAACCGTGGGCGAGGCCATCAGATCCGGTAAGGTTCCCAACGAGTACAAAAAATATGGCGAAACACTGGAACAGATTTTCGTTTCGGCCAGCGAGCTGAAGGAAAAGCTGGGAGCTGATGATTATAACAGGCTACCCGTTGGAGCCATCGGCGTATACTCATATTACGAGCGTCTGGCCCAGGGGTTGCGCCAGTTCATGTGCGGCGCCCGCAAGTTCGGTTTACAGCACATCACCAGGGACGACCTTGTTTCACTTACCAGGGAGGCTGCCGAAATTACCGGAATCAAGTATGTGATGGAGGCCGATGCCGACGAAGTGGAACAAATTTTAGGTTAGCAAAAAAAACTGTTGTCATGTTTCCTATGTGAGGTTATAATTAACTCATCCAAAAGGATAATGTAGATACAAGGGTGTATCTAATTTAACTGGCAGAGTTGCCCTCTCAGGGATCGTTATCGGTTCCTGAAAGGGCATTTTTTAATTGTGTTTCCAGAAAGAATGATCACACAATGGTGATGGCATAATACCATATCTTGAATTACGGGGGCAGACTCCATGGCTGAGCAGAGAATTGTACTGGTGGACAGTGATGCCGTCTCGAGAAAAAATCTAAAATCTATGCTCACCAAACTTGGTTATTGGGTGGTGGGGGAGACCGGCGATGGTCTCAATGCTTTGAAAATGGTAAGGACACGGCAGCCCGAGCTGGTGATTTTGGACTCTGCCATTGTGGGGATGGATGGCTTTGAGGTAGCAAAAATAATACACGAGGACAAACTGGCCCCGGTGGTGGTTTTAACTGCGGCTTATACCCAGGCAATGGTGGAGAGGGCAAAGGAAGCCCGGATCTCCGCACTTTTGACCAAGCCGGTGGATGAGGCCGGCATATTGCCGGCCATTGAGCTGGCCCTTGCCACTTACGGCGAGGTAGTCCAACTGGAGGGCAAGTTAAAGGAATTGAAAGAACTTCTGGAGACTAGAAAGCTTTTGGAGAAAGCCAAGGGTATTATGATGGAAACCATGGGTTTATCAGAGGCCGAGGCCTTCCGCAGAATGCAGAAGCAGAGCATGAATAAACGAATATCCATGCGGCAGGTGGCCGAAGCTGTGATACTGGCCCAGAACCTCAAAGAATAAGCGGTAATATAAAAGTTAATAAAAGCTGGCGCGATGATGTGCCGGCAGGCGGGCAAAGGTGCCCTCTACAGAGTGTGATTGTTTTTTCACGCCCTGCAGAGGGCGCTTTAATTTAATAAAGCAAAAAACATGGAAGGTGGTATTTTCAGTGGAGACCGCAATTAAAAATGAAATACTGGCCAAGGCCAGGGAGGCGCAAGTCAAATTCATACGCCTGCAGTTCACTGACATTCTGGGCGTGCTGAAGAACGTGGCTATTACAGTGGAGCAACTGGAAAAGGCGCTGGACGGCGAGCTCATGTTTGACGGATCATCCATCGAAGGCTTTGTCCGCATTGAGGAATCAGATATGTACCTGAGGCCGGATCCAGACACCTTTGTGGTATTTCCCTGGAGGCCCAGAGAAGGCGCAGTGGCCCGCCTGATGTGCGATGTATACAATCCGGACGGGACTCCCTTTGACGGATGCCCCCGTAATGCTCTGAAGAAGGCTCTGGCTGAGGCCGCCGATCTGGGATATACAATGAAAGTAGGGCCGGAGGCCGAATTCTTCCTGTTCCAGGTTGATGAAAACGGACAACCCACCACTAAAACCCATGACAATGCCGGATATTTTGATCTTACCCCGGTGGACATGGGTGAAAACGCCCGGCGTTCAATGGTGTTAACCCTGGAGGAAATGGGCTTTGAGATTGAGGCCTCCCACCACGAGGTGGCCCCCGGGCAGCACGAGATCGATTTCAAATATGACGATGCACTGGACGTGGCCGATAAGATCGTTACCTTCAAGTTTGTGGTAAGGACGATAGCTCAGCGGCACGGACTGCACGCCACCTTTATGCCCAAGCCCATTTTCGGCATCAACGGCAGCGGCATGCACTGCCACCAGTCACTGTTTGAAGGCAGCAAGAATGCATTCTATGATGCGGACAGCTCCGACGGTCTCAGTGAAATCGCCAGGTATTACATCGGTGGGCTGATGAAGCACGCCAGGGCCTTTGCCGCCATTACCAACCCCACGGTGAACTCATACAAGCGGCTGGTTCCCGGCTACGAGGCCCCGGTTTACATTGCTTGGTCCGGCCGCAACCGCAGCCCGTTAATCCGTGTGCCGGCTAAAAGAGGTTTGTCCACCAGACTGGAGCTGAGGAACCCGGATCCTTCCTGCAACCCGTACCTGGCCATTGCAGCCACCCTGAAAGCTGGACTGGACGGAATCAAGAACAAGATACAGCCCCCGGCGCCCTGCGACCGTAACATCTATCACATGACCGAAAGTGATCGCCGCGAGCTTGGAATTGACAGTCTCCCGGCCAGTCTGCTGGAAGCCGTGCAGGAACTGTCCTCGGATGAGGTAATCAAGTCAGCCCTTGGCGGTCATATATTTGATAAATTCATAGAGGCTAAAATGAAGGAATGGGATTCCTTCCGGGTTCAGGTCCATGCCTGGGAAGTGGATGAATACCTGTCGAAATTTTAGTCGTCAGTTAAATACCGACGTCAGACGACCGACGACTGACGACTTGAAATCTCCGGCAGATTGCCGGAGATTTTTTTGTCAGAAAGGGCTGAAAAAACCCCTTTCTTTTTTGTCGAGTTGTGCTATACTTATTCAAGACAAGTTAATAATACTGTGGTACAGCGTGGTGCCACGAGCTTGAAGGGCAACGAGGCCATGAGCAGGACTGTGATACAGTTTTTATTTCCCTGCCGTTCCGGCCTTTTTTTATTTAGAGACCCTTAATAAAATTGAAGAGGTGTTAATGCAGGTGGCTCAATTGACGAACGACGATGTGCGCAGTTTAGCCAAGGAAATGGGCGTCAAGTTTGTAAGGCTTCAGTTTACCGATATATTCGGAGTGCTGAAGAATGTTTCCATTACGGTGGAGCAGCTTGATAAGGCCCTGGATGGGGAATTGATGTTTGACGGCTCATCCATTGAAGGTTTTGTCCGTATTGAAGAATCGGATATGTACCTGAGGCCGGACCCATCCACCTTTGTGGTGTTTCCATGGAGGCCCAAGGAGGGCGCGGTAGCCAGGTTGATCTGTGATATATATAACCCTGACGGGACCCCCTTTACCGGCGACCCCCGGTATGTGCTGAAAAGGGCTGCCGTCGAAGCTAAAGAACTGGGATATTCCATGAATGTGGGACCCGAAGCCGAGTTTTTCCTCTTTCACGTAGACAATGAAGGCAGACCCACCACCATCACCCATGACAGGGCCGGATATTTCGATCTTACCCCGGTGGATCTGGGTGAGAACGCCCGCAGGGACATGGTTATGACCCTGGAACAGATGGGTTTTGAAATCGAGGCCTCCCACCACGAGGTGGCTCCGGGCCAGCATGAGATAGATTTTAAATACTCGGACGCAGTGGATATTGCAGACAAGGTTGTAACCTTTAAATTTGTGGTGCGTACCATTGCCCAAAGACATGGACTGCACGCCACCTTCATGCCCAAGCCCATATTCGGCATAGCCGGGTCAGGCATGCATCTCAACCAATCTCTTATGCAAAACGGGAAAAATGCCTTTTATGATCCGGGAACTGCCCATCAGCTCAGTGATACGGCGTTGCATTATGTGGGCGGGATCATGGAACATATAAAGGCCATAACCGCCATAACCAACCCCAATATAAACTCGTACAAAAGGTTGGTGTCCGGCTACGAGGCACCTGTTTACGTGGCTTGGTCCTATAAAAACAGGAGTCCTTTAATCCGGGTTCCGGCCAAAAGAGGGTTGTCCACCCGTATCGAACTGCGCAGCCCGGATCCCTCTTGCAACCCGTACCTGGCCCTGGCTGTATGCCTTAAGGCCGGGCTGGACGGAATTAAGAAGAAGATTATGCCCCCACCACCCTGCGACAGGAATATTTACGAAATGACTGATGGTGAGCGCAGGGAACTGGGGATTGGCAGCCTTCCCGGCAGCATGGAGGAGTCCCTGAAGGAACTGGGCAGGGACAGTGTCATAATGGAAGCCCTTGGATCTCATGTGCTGGAAAGGTTTGCAGAAGCCAAAAAGATAGAGTGGGACAGGTATCGTGTACAGGTTCACCCCTGGGAGATTGAAGAATACCTGACCAAATTTTAAGAGAGATACCCCATAGCTTAATAATTCCGGCCCGATGAAGTGCCGGGGAATATTGAAAGGGCAATGAAGCTCGCCGTAAAGACATGGTTATAGACACCATGTTTGTGCGGTGGGTTTTTTTTATCCCGGAAGGGATAAATCACATTTTAACGGCTAATCCGTCTCCGCCTGAGGTGGGAAAGCGGCACAGGAGGTTGCATAACAATGAAAATTAATGGTTTACCCCCTAAGCAGGGTCTTTATGACCCCAGATTTGAACATGATGCCTGCGGCATTGGGTTTGTGGCCAATATCAAAGGAAAGAAATCAAACGAGATTGTGCGCCAGGCGCTTACCACTCTTGTAAATCTTGACCACCGCGGAGCCAGGGGGTCGGAGACAAATACCGGTGACGGAGCAGGTATTTTGATGCAGATTCCGCATACTTTTTTTGAAAAGAAATGCGCAATAACAGGCATACACCTTCCTCTCGCCGGCAGTTACGGCGTTGGTATGCTTTTCCTGCCCCGGGCCGCTGCCCTTCAAAAGGCATGTGAAGAAATCCTGGAAAGGGTTATCCGGGAGGAAGGCCTGACCCTTCTGGGGTGGCGAACCGTTCCCGTTAATGATTACGCTCTTGGCGAGACAGCCAGGTTGTCTCAGCCCGTTATAAGGCAGGTATTTATTGCCCGGAATCCGCAAATAGAGGATGAGATGGCCTTTGAACGCAAGCTGTACGTCATTCGAAAGCGCGCTAAAAAAGAGGTTCACGGCTCCTGCCTCCGGGAAGGGGAAACCTTCTATTTTGCCAGTTTATCATCGCGCACCATTGTTTACAAGGGGATGCTTACCCCGGAACAGTTGAGCGCTTTTTTCCTTGATTTAAATGACCTGGATATGGAAACAGCCATTGCCCTGGTTCACTCCAGGTTCAGCACCAATACCTTCCCCAGTTGGGAAAGGGCTCACCCATACCGTTATGCAATCCATAACGGGGAGATCAACACCCTGCGGGGGAACATAAACTGGATGCATGCCCGCCAGGCCATGTGCCGGTCGGAACTGTTCGGCGAAGATTTGGCCAAGCTACTTCCGGTAATTGATCAGGATGGCAGTGATTCAGGTATGTTTGATAACTGTATGGAATTCCTGCATCTGGCCGGTCGGTCCCTGCCTCACGTGGCCATGATGATGATTCCGGAACCGTGGTCAAACCATGAAAGTATGAGTGATGAAAAGAAAGCCTTTTATCAATATCACAGTTGTTTGATGGAGCCATGGGACGGCCCTGCCGCCATTGCCTTTACAGACGGGAAAATTGTTGGCGCAGTGCTGGACCGGAACGGCTTGCGGCCTTCACGCTACTATGTCACCAAGGACGATTTGATAGTTCTGGCCTCGGAGGTGGGCGTGCTGGATATTCCTCCGGAAAATGTGCTGATTAAAGATCGGCTTCGTCCGGGGCGTATGCTGCTGGTTGATACCGAAGAGGGCAGGATTGTTTCTGATCAAGAGTTAAAACATCGTATTGCCACAGACCAGCCTTACCGCCAGTGGCTGGATGAGCATCTGGCGGGACTGGAAGATCTGCCGCCGGCCCCCGGGGCTGTGCCGCCTGATCATGAAACTGTAATCCGGCGCCAGCAAGCCTTCGGCTACACCTTTGAAGAGCTTACCAAACTGTTGGAGCCAATGGCCAAAAATGGAGTTGAATCGGTGGGCTCCATGGGCATCGACTCCTCGCTGGCCGTGTTATCGGAACAGCCCCAGCTTTTATACAATTATTTTAAACAGTTGTTTGCCCAGGTAACCAACCCTCCCATTGACGCCAACCGGGAAGAAATTATTGTTTCCTGGGAAAGAACCATCGGCCCCGAGAAGAACCTGATCAAGCCGGAGCCGGACAGCTGCCGCCAGATTACGCTGAAAACACCAATTCTGAGCAATGAAGAGCTGGCAAAAATACGGCATATAGAGCGTGAAGGTTTTAAAACGGAAACCCTGCCCATCCTGTTCAATGTGGCTGAAGGCAGCCTGGGAATGGAAAATGCCCTGGAGGATCTGTGCAAAGAGGCCGACCGGGCCATTGCACTGGGCGCAAACATACTTATTTTATCCGATCGCGGTGTAGACAGCGAAAAAGCGGCTATTCCCGCTGTGCTCGCCTTGTCCGGACTGAATCACCATTTGATCCGGGAGGGAACCCGGACCCGAATCAGCATTCTGCTGGAAACTGGGGAACCCCGGGAAGTACACCATTTCGCGGTATTGATTGGTTACGGGGCCAGCGCCGTCAATCCTTATCTTGCTTTTGAATCACTGGAAGACATGATTCTGAGCGGGGTGATGAACGGCATTACCTATGAAAAGGCATTGAAAAACTACATCAAGGCAGTCACCAAGGGTGTGGTCAAGGTGATGTCCAAGATCGGCATTTCAGCCATTCAGAGTTACCATGGGGCCCAGATTTTTGAGATTATCGGGATTAACCAGTCAGTTATTGACAAATACTTTACCTGGACTCCTTCCCGGGTTGGGGGCATCGGGCTTTCTGAAATCGCCCGGGAGGCCGAACTACGGCACCAGAGGGCTTTTTCCGCACAGGTGGGCCAGGAGAGCATACTGGATTCCGGTTCTGCTTACCAGTGGCGGCATGATGGCGTAAAACATTTATATAATCCGCAAACCATTGTAATGTTGCAGCAGTCCTGCCGCAACAATGACTACAACCTTTTTAAGCAGTATTCGGCATTACTGAATGAAACCCATAAATCAGTTACGCTTCGCGGGCTCTTTAACTTTAAATCAAATCTGTCTCCCGTTCCCGTCGAGGAAGTGGAGCCGGCGGAAGCCATCTGCCGCCGGTTTAAGAGCGGGGCCATGTCTTTTGGATCTATCAGCAAGGAAGCCCATGAGAGCATGGCCATCGCCATGAACCGTATCGGCGGTAAAAGCAACACCGGTGAAGGCGGAGAAGATCCCGCCCGCTTTATACCCGATGCCAATGGCGATTCCCGCCGCAGCGCCATCAAGCAGGTGGCTTCAGGCAGGTTTGGCGTCACCAGTGAATATCTGGTCAATTCCGATGAGATTCAGATCAAAATGGCCCAGGGAGCAAAACCCGGCGAAGGGGGTCAGCTGCCCGGACGCAAAGTTTATCCCTGGGTTGCCAAAGCCAGAGGGACCACGGCTGGAGTGGGGCTCATCTCTCCCCCTCCCCATCACGATATTTATTCCATTGAGGATCTGGCCGAATTGATTTATGACCTCAAGAATGCCAACCATAACGCCAGGATAAACGTCAAGCTGGTTTCTGAGGTGGGAGTGGGCACCATTGCGGCAGGGGTTTCCAAGGGGCGTGCCGATGTGGTACTGATCAGCGGTTACGATGGCGGCACCGGGGCCTCGCCCCGTACAAGCCTCAGCCATGCGGGGCTTCCGTGGGAACTGGGAGTGGCCGAAACCCATCAAACACTGGTGCTGAACGATTTGCGGGATAGGATTGTGGTGGAAACCGACGGCAAGCTGATGACCGGTCGTGACGTGGTTATCGCAACCCTTCTGGGCGCCGAAGAATACGGCTTTGCCACGGCTCCCCTGGTTGTTCTGGGCTGTGTTATGATGCGGGTTTGCAATCTGGATACCTGCCCCTGTGGTATAGCTACCCAAAACCCGGAATTGCGTAAGAAGTTTAAAGGAGACCCACAGCATGTGGTAAACTTCATGATGCTTATCGCCCGGGAAATGCGGGAAATTATGGCGCAATTGGGCTTTCGCACCATTAACGAGATGGTGGGAAGGACCGATGTGCTGGAGGTCAGCCAGGCCATTGACCACTGGAAGGCCAGGGGAATGGACCTCTCGGCCCTGCTCTTTAAGCCCGATGTTTCGGAAGGCATTGGCAGATATTGCAAGGTTCAGCAAAACCATGGATTGGAAAAAACTCTGGACAGACAGGTGCTCCTGGAAATATGTCAGCCGGCCCTGGAGCGCAAAGAACCGGTGGAAGCAAGGCTGCCCATTCGTAATATCAATCGCACCGTCGGCGCCATTTTAGGCCACGAGGTAACCAGGCGTTATGGCGGGGAAGGGCTGCCGGAAGATACCATACGCCTTTATTTCGAAGGTACGGCCGGGCAAAGCTTCGGTGCTTTCGTTCCCGCAGGCATTACCATGATACTGGAAGGCGATGCCAATGATTACTTTGGCAAAGGTCTTTCCGGCGGCAAACTGGTTGCTTTCCCGCCGGAAAGGTCCAGCTTTGTTCCCGAGGAGAACATCATCGTGGGCAACGTATCCTGCTATGGCGCAACATCCGGCGAAGCCTACATCCGGGGTGCGGCCGGCGAGCGGTTCTGTGTCAGAAACAGCGGTGTGAAGGCCGTTGTGGAAGCTGTGGGCGACCACGGCTGTGAGTATATGACCGGAGGCCGTGTGGTGGTGCTGGGCGCAACCGGGAGAAATTTCGCGGCCGGTATGTCCGGCGGCATTGCCTATGTACTGGACGAAAACGGAACATTCCCCCAACGCTGCAACATCGAGGCCGTGCTGCTGGAAAAACTGGAAAAAACCGATGAAATCAACGAAGTAAAAGAAATGATCGAAAAGCATTTGAAATATACCCGCAGCCAGCGCGCCCAATGGGTTCTGGACAACTGGACCCAGTTGGCGCCCAAGTTTGTCCGGGTTATTCCGAAGGACTACAAGCGTATGATGGAGGCCATAGAGCGGGCCCATGAAATGGGACTGAGCGGCGATGAGGCCATTATGGTTGCTTTTGAAGAGAATTTAAAAGATGTCTCCCGAATAAGCGGGAATTAGGGGGGAATACCATGGGTAAGCCAATGGGGTTTATGGAATATCAGAGGGAACTCCCTCAGGATCGTAATCCACTGGAGCGCATAGAGGACTGGAATGAGTTTCACCACAGCATGCCGGAGGAAGCGTTAAGGAAACAGGCGGCGCGCTGTATGGATTGCGGCGTACCCTTTTGTCACAGCGGAATTATGCTTAATGGAATGGCCTCGGGTTGTCCCAACCACAACCTTATGCCGGAGTGGAACGAACTGGTTTACCGGGGACTATGGAAAGAAGCCCTGGGACGCCTGCTGAAGACAAATAACTTTCCTGAATTTACCGGAAGGGTTTGCCCGGCTCTTTGTGAGGGCGCCTGTACCGCCGGATTGGCTACGGCGCCGGTGACCACAAAGAACATTGAGTGTGCCATCATCGACAAGGCGTACCGGGAAGGGTGGATTTTACCCAGGCCTCCTCTTCAACGCACAGGTAAAAAGGTGGCCGTTATTGGATCCGGGCCTTCCGGGCTGGCCTGTGCCGATCAGCTGAATAAAGCCGGTCATCTGGCAACTGTTTTTGAGAGAGCCGATCGAATCGGCGGCCTCCTGATGTACGGCATCCCCAACATGAAGCTTGACAAGGGGGTTGTTCAGCGGCGGGTGAGGCTGATGGCGGCCGAAGGGGTTGTTTTTGTAACCAACACTGAGGTGGGCAGGGATTATTCCGCGGAAAAGCTGTTACGGGAATTTGATGCCGCCGTTCTCTGCGGGGGAGCCACAAAGCCCCGGGACTTACGCATAGAAGGGCGGGAACTCAAGGGAATACATTTGGCCGTGGAAGTACTCGGCGCCAATACCAAAAGCCTGCTGGACTCCAACCATACCGACGGAAAATTCATTTCAGCCAGGGGTAAGGATGTCATAGTTATAGGCGGTGGCGATACCGGCACAGACTGCGTGGGCACCTCCCTGCGCCACAAATGCAACAGTGTCAACCAGCTTGAGATAATGCCCAAGCCGCCCGCGGAGCGCGGACCAGACAACCCGTGGCCGCAGTACCCCAGAATATATAAAGTGGACTACGGCCAGGATGAGGCAGCCGTCCTTTACGGGGCCGACCCCAGGCATTATTGTATAACGGCCAAAAGATTTGTGGGTGATGATCAGGGGAATGTGAAAGAAGTGCAAACAGTGAATGTAGAGTGGGTAAAAGATGACCTGGGCCGCCTTTCGCCCAGGGAAATCCCCGGCACCGAAAAAGCATGGCCCGCCCAACTGGTACTGTTGGCCATGGGTTTTTTGGGCCCGGAAGATAATCTTCTAGAACAGCTTGGTGTTCAAAGGGATGAACGCTCTAACGCAAAGGCGGAATACGGCAAATTTGCCACCAGTGTTAAAGGGGTTTTTGCCGCCGGAGACATGCGCCGCGGCCAAAGCCTGGTGATCTGGGCCATCAATGAGGGGCGGGGCGCGGCGCGGGAATGCGACCGGTATCTGATGGGATCGACCAGGCTGACGTAACTGCAGAATTCAGGGCTGGAAATAAGGGGTAACTGAGGTTGCCCCTTATCTTTTTTTGGAGAGAACGGCACCTACATTCTAAAGGCTGGGTCGTCACATTAACGGGTTGGTTGCCAGGCTAATTCCCGGAGTTTGGGGCGACTATCAAGATTAGAGCTGGAGAGGATGGCTGTGGCCACCGGGCGGCGGAATTTTTATAACACGCCCGGCGTTTTAGAGATATTATTATTTCTTTGTGGACGTTGTATTCAACGCCGCCCGCCTCCACCAAAACCGTATAATAGACAAAACCGCCGAGGGCGGTTTTGCTTTGTCTATGAAAATAACTTAATAACTTCGGTACCCGGTACCGGCAAGACCTACATAAAAAAGACACCTCCTGCCATATTCTAACAGAAAGTGGTTGCCTCATCAACAATAAGTTAATAAGTTAAGGGACAGGCCCCAGGAAAATATGAGTTTTTTTTCGTGGACTTTGGTAGTTTTGTGGTAAAATAAAGATTTAATAATAGTATTTAAAACGGGGTGTTTGTATTGTCATATAAGGTCGTTGTTATAGGAGGGGGTCCGGGCGGGTACGCGGCTGCGATACGGGCGGCCCGGATGGGGGCCAGGGTGGCTCTGGTGGAAAAGGGTAACGTGGGGGGCGCCTGTTTAAATTGGGGATGCATACCCACCAAGGCGTTGGCGGCCGGGGTTTCTGCCCTCCGCACAATTCACCGGGCAAAGGATTTTGGCATCGACACCGGAGAGGTATCGGTTGACTTCAGCCGGCTTATGGAAAGAAAGGACCAGGTGGTAAGCAGGCTGGTTCAAGGAGTAGAATTTTTGCTGAAGAAGAATAAAGTGGATTTGTTTAAGGGCGCCGCCAGATTGTCGGGCAGCGGCAGGGTGTTGGTGACAGGGACGGACGGCAGCCTGGAACTGGAGGCAGAAAACATAATTCTGGCCACCGGGACAGAGCCGGCGCTGATAAAGGACTTTGGGTATGACGGAGATATGGTTATAACCTCAAATGAGGCACTTAACCTTGCCGGAGCGCCGGGGAGACTTGTGGTGATAGGCGGAGGGGTTATCGGCAGTGAGTTTGCCTGTATTTTTTCGGCCCTTGGCTCAAAGGTCACGGTGGCGGAAATAATGCCCGCCATACTCTCTCTTATGGATAAGGACGTTTCCCGCCAGATGCAGAGCCTGATGAAGAGGCAGGGCATCAGCATAAGAACCAGGGTGAAAATACAGGAGATAAGGAAGACGGATTTGGTAACCGTGGTGCTGGAGGGCGGGGAAGAGATATTGGCCGATAAGGTGCTTATATCCATTGGCCGGGTGATCAGTCTGACGGGATTGGGGCTGGAAGCAGCCGGAGTGTTGGTGGGTGATCGGGGCCAGGTGCTGGTTAACGACAGAATGGAAACCACGGTGTCGGGAATTTACGCCATAGGTGATATAACCGGAAAAATTCAACTGGCCCATGTGGCGTCTGCCCAGGGGCTGGTGGCCGTGGATAATATAATGGGTCATTCCCGCCTGATGGATTACCGGGTGGTTCCGTCATGCATATTCACACATCCCGAAGTGGCCGGTGTAGGCTTAACCACCCAGGAGGCCGAAAGCTCCGGAATCAAAATAAAAACAGGGAAATTCTCCTTTGTGGGCAGCGGCAAGGCCCAGGCCATGGGTGAGACCGACGGCTTTGTAAAGGTTCTGGCCGACCCGGAAACAGATAGAATACTGGGTGTTCATATAGTTGGCCCCCACGCCACCGATCTCATAGCCGAGGCCGCCCTAGCCATGCAGGCAGGGGTTACTGTGAAGCAGTTGGCGGAAACCATTCACGCCCACCCCACACTGGCCGAGTCCCTGCTGGAGGCAGCCGGGGCGGTGCACGGAATGAGCATACATATGTGAGGTGTTTTTACTGTCATGGTATGTTAAAATGTTTATTATGGCAAAATTTCAACGGGGGGGATATAAGATGAAACACACCCTTGCTGTCCTGGTATTGAACAAGCCTGGGGTACTGGCCCGAATTTCGGGGCTTTTGAGCAGGAGACATTTCAACATAGAAAGCATTGCCGCCAGTCATACCGAAGAGCCGGACATAACCCGCATTACCATCGTTGCCCAGGGTGATGACCACATATTGGACCAGGTTATCAAGCAGCTTTCCAAACTGGTGGACATTCTGAAGATTCATGAACTGCAGGAGAAAGAATCTATTGAGAGGGAACTGGCCCTTATTAAGGTTAGGGCTTATCCCAACCGGCGCTCTGAAATTGTTGATATAGTCAATATTTTCAGAGCCAATATTGTTGATATAAACCGTGAAACAATGATTATAGAATTGACCGGCGACGAGCAAAAGATCAATGCGCTGTGTGCCGTTCTGGTGGACCACGGAATAGTGGAGCAGGTGCGCACCGGAAAAATTGCTCTCTCCAGGAACCCGGAAGCCACCAAGCACCTTATAGACATGTCCGAATAAGCTTTCGTTTCTTCCTGTTTTTAACTGGAGGAATTGGGATGCCTGCCGGAGAATACTTAATTCATGTAATACTGCCATAAATACAGACCTGTTGCCGGTTTGATATTGACATAAATAAAGAGTTTCAGGTTTATAATATATAGCAGAAAGACAGCGCAGGTTAATTCCAGGGGGTGTTTTACAGCGTGACTCAGGTGAAAAGGATTATGATAAGCCTTCCCGACAGCTTGCTGGCTGAGGTTGATGGAATAGTGGCGGCTGAGCAGCTTAACCGCAGCGAATTTATCCGTGAGGCCATGAAACTTTACATTAACGAGCGCAAGCGCCGCATGCTTCGTGAGCAGATGAAAACAGGCTATCTGGAAATGGCCGGAATAAACCTCTCACTGGCTGTGGAGCAGTACGATCTGGAGGCCGAGGTGACATCATCCTTTGAACCGATGGCGGAGGCAAAGTAGCAATGCTTATCCGCAGAGGAGATGTTTTTTTTGCCGAACTGAGCCCGGTGGTGGGCTCGGAGCAGGGGGGCACCAGGCCGGTGCTTATTTTGCAGAATGATATTGGCAACCAGTACAGCCCCACCACCATTGTGGCGGCAATCACCTCCCAAATCGCCAAGGCCAAGCTTCCCACCCATGTTGAAATGCTTGTCGGTGACGGGGGTCTGGAAAGAGACTCGGTGATACTTCTGGAACAGATAAGAACCATAGATAAAAGCCGCCTGATGGAGAAAGTGGCCACCCTGAGCGAGGATATGATGAAAAAGGTTAACCAGGCTGCAGAAATAAGTCTGGGGCTGGTTGAAATATAACAAGAGCCGTAGACAGGCACCTCAATGCTTTAAGGGGTGCTTTTGATTTGGAAGAAGGGAGGAACCCCCCGTGAAACCACTTATTGGTATTACGTGCTCCTGGGACGAGGAAAAGGGCCGGTATTTCCTGCCGGAGGCATACGCAGGGGCCGTGGCGGCAGGAGGAGGTATACCTTTGTCACTGGTGTATACCTGTGATGATTCTTCTTTGAAAAGAATTTCCGAAACGCTCAACGGACTGATTTTGTCCGGAGGAGTGGATGTGGATCCCATATATTTCGGGGAAGATCCTATTCCGGCAGGGGGAGAGGTCAGTCCCCTCCGCGATCAATTTGAATTAATGCTGGCCAGAGAGGCTTTGTCCTCTAATATACCGGTCCTGGGGATATGCAGGGGAATGCAGGTTTTAAACATAGCGGCCGGCGGGGATGTGTACCAGGATATAACAAGCCAGTTGGGCGGCGGAATTATAAAACATCGCCAGGAGGCTCCCCGCTGGCACCCCACCCATGAAATAGAAGTCAGGCGGGGAACTTTACTGGCCACCATAACCGGGGCCGACAGGTTAAGGGTAAATAGCTTTCATCACCAGGCATTGAGGAAGGTGGCTCCCGGATTCACCATTTCGGCAAGTTCGGCTGATGGTGTCACCGAGGCGGTGGAATCTCAGAATTATCTTTTTGCCATGGGCCTTCAGTGCCATCCTGAATGCCTTTGGAAAAGCAACCCCTTGTTTTTAGCTCTTTTTGAAAAACTGGTGGAAGCAGCCCGGTTGTATTGTGTTATTTAATTAAGTAACTTATCAGCTGAAATATTTGGGAGGTAGTAAGATGATAGCAATTACCGGGGGAAAGGTGCTGACCATGGCGGGCAGGAACTATGAGGTGGGAACGGTACTGATAAAGGATGGAAAGATAGTTGAAGTGGCGGAGGGGATAAAGAAACCCGAGGGCTGGGAGATAACAGAGGCCGTTGGAATGCTGGTGATGCCTGGATTTATAGACGCACACAGCCACCTGGGTATAGTTGAAGAGATATATCGGGTGGAAGGGGACGACTGCAACGAGATAACCGATCCCGTCACCCCTCATCTCAGGGCGGTTGATGCTATAAACCCGGAGGACCTGGGTTTCAGGGACGCCCTGGCCGGGGGGGTGACCACAGTGGTGACCGGCCCGGGAAGCGCCAATGTCATTGGGGGAGAGATGGTGGCCATGAAGACCTGGGGGCCGTCGTTGGATGCGATGATATTGCGATCTCCGGTGGGACTGAAGGCTGCCTTGGGGGAGAATCCCAAGAGAACTTATGGAAGCCGGGAAAAGGCCCCGCTTACCAGGATGGCGTCGGCCGCACTGCTGAGGGAAGCTCTGGCTAAAGGACAGGACTATTTAAGGAAACTGGAAAAGGCCGGAGCGGGGGGAGATCCTCCTGACAGGGATTTGAAAATGGAATCGCTGGTCCGGGTATTAAAAGGAGAGATTCCCCTGAGGGTTCATTGCCACCGGGCCGACGATATTCTTACGGCTATCCGGATAGCCCGGGAGTTCAATATTAAGCTTGTGGTGGAACACTGCACCGAGGGATATAAGGTTGCCGGTGATTTGGCCGGTTACGGGGTTAAGGCGGTAATCGGACCGGTCATCGGGAATCGCGCCAAGGTTGAACTGCAGGGTATTTCTCTGAAAACGGCCTCTGTTCTGGCCGGGGCGGGGGTGGATTTTGCCATTATGACCGACCACCCGGTGGTTCCCATTCAGTACCTGGGTATATCGGCGGGACTGACTGTCAGGGGGGGCCTTGACGAAGAAAAGGCGTTGCAGGCCATTACCTCCGGCGCTGCTGGTATTCTTGGTCTGGAACACCGCATCGGAAGCCTGGAGCCTGGTAAGGACGCAGATGTTATTATTGTTGACGGACATCCTTTTGATGTTAGAAGCCGTGTGCTGAAGGTTATGGTTTCTGGTCACATTGTGTATCAATTTGGAGATAATCGGGGTTTTAAGCAGTGAAATAAACCACCAATTATTTAAAAAATAAAGTCGAAATATCGCATGTTGTGGCATAAGTTATATCTAATTGTACTTTTGGGTTTTAATAAATTTTTTTTTTATAATCTTAGCTTTTAGCAGGAGTTTATGGCATAATGTAGAAATTTTATGGCAAAGATATACTTGCCTGTTAAGGTTTGTCTAATATTGTCGGAGGTGTGGAGATGGATAGAAAGAATTTGGATGTGCTGATAGTTGATGATCAGCCCGGAGTCCGTTATCTGCTGGATGTGATCATAACCGAGGAGGGCCACATGGTAAGGATGGCCAGAAACGGTCTGGAAGCTGTGGAGTCGGTGAAGTCCGCAAGGCCGGATCTGGTCATTATGGATGTACGCATGCCCCAGATGTGTGGGATAGAGGCTCTGGGTAAAATAAAAATAATCTCTCCGGAAACCGAAGTGGTTCTGATGACGGCGTACGTTTCCGATGAGACCGTGCAGATGGCGCTGAAAAAAGGAGCGCTGTGCTGCTTCACAAAACCCTTTGATGTGGATGGCATAAAAGCATTTATAGCCGACTTTAGCTGGAGGACTTGCGTGTTTCATGACAAATTACCAGCGGTGGTGGGATAATAAATAATAAGCCATTTTTGAAGATAGAGGGCTTTATTATTTGCCAGTGATAATATTGTTGTTGTATTGGTCTATCTTGTACCTTTACTGCAAATATTGATGATAAGGGCCTCCATGCCCGGCAGAAATTCCTGCTTTCCCGACTTTACCGTAACATCCAGTTCATGAAGACTCAGCAGCCACCGTATAAGCTGATCCCGGTTGAAATTCTTTTGCTGAGCAGCCATTTTTTTTGCCACAAAGGGATGAATCCCCAGGGTTTGTGACAGTTCCCTGATCTGGCTTCCCAACCGGAGGGCCTCTCCTGCCCGCAGTATCAGCCGTATCTGCCGGGCCACCATGACCAGTATGGCTGGCGGAGGATGCTTTTGCATTATCAGACGGTTGATTCCGGCAATTGCTCTGAAGGCGTTTTTTTCACCTATCGCATCCACAACTGCGAATACATCTTCCTCGGGGTGCGGGGGGGTGGCGCAAGCCACGTCATCCGCCGTGATAACCGTATTTATCCCTGCATATGTTATTAGTTTGTTTATTTCCGCCCACAGACACTGCAGGTTATTGCCGGCTCTGGCTAATATTTCGGAGGCGGCTCCGGGAGCCAGAGTTTTTCCCGCTACCCTGGCCTGTTTTTCCAGCCACCTGGTAAGTTCTTCTGTCTTAAGCAGGGTAAATTCAATTGCTTTACCATTTTTAGCTATTTCTTTGTAAACCTTTTTACGTTTATCGATTTCTTCACCGGCGTCAAAAATCAGGCAGGTTCCCGGGTTTGGGCCGGCAATATAACTAAGCAGGGGGGCCTCGTCCTTCCGTACCGATGCGGTATCCCCATCCTCCGCCAGATCCCCTGAATTTTTTTTGCGATTAAACAGGTTCGAGTTTTTTACCAGAACCAGTCGCTTGTCGGCAAAAAGCGGGGTCATTGAGGCCATAGACAGTATGTCAGGCATGGAAACCTCCTGGGCGTCCAGTGAGATGAAATTCAGATCATTCTGTGCTCCGGGAATGATCACATCCCGGATTCTTTTGACGGCCTCACGGCGAAGGTAGCCTTCAGCTCCGAAAAACAGGTAGACCGGGGCAATTCGCCCTTGTTTCAAATCCTCTAGAAGATCCAGATAATATTTCACTTTTATTGCTCCCGGCCCAGTTTTTTCTCCACCGGCAAAACCTTTCCGGACATTGTTGCTTCCTTGTCTATACGATCATCGTTATAAAAAAATTATATTCCATCCTCAAAAAGAAAACCACCCTCTCTTTCGATGGGTGGTTTTTTTTCAGCTTTTCTCTAGCTTGTTAAAACTGCGGGTCAGGCGAGATTTTTTCCGGGCAGCCGTGTTTTTATGCAGTATTCCTTTTGTTACGGCTTTATCGATAGTAACCAGCGCCTTTTGCAGCTTTGCCTGGGCATCTTCCCTGGAGCCGCCGTCCAACGTCTCGTCAAATTTTCTGATGGTGGTTCTCAGGTTTGATTTAAGGCTGGCATTACGCAGGGTTCTGGTACGGATAACATCAACTCTTTTTATCGCTGACTTGATATTTGGCACTTTCTCACCTCCCAACAGGCACAATTTTACCATGGCAAAAACAAAAATGCAAGCAAAGCCTGTATATGTTTGATCATTTCAGTTAATGATAATAATGATTTAACAAGAATGGAGGTGAGTGCAGTGAACTGGATGAGCACCATAATAAGATTTGTTGTTTCAGCCTTGGTGCTGGTGGTGGTAAGCTGGTTATCCCCTGGGTTTGCGGTTAAAGGTGGCTTTTTGGGCGCACTTATTGCCGCTGCTGTTATTGCCATACTTGGTTACATAGCCGAGGCCCTGCTGGGTGAAAGGGTATCGCCCCAGAGCAGGGGCCTGGTTGGGTTTATTACCGCAGCAGTTGTTATATATCTTGCCCAGTTTATAATTCCGGGCTTACTTTCTGTGAGCCTTATCGGCGCCCTTATATCCGCTTTTGTTATCGGTCTGATAGATGCGGTTGTTCCCACAGTTTTAAGGTAAAAATAAAAGGGTCAAACGTAAGCAAAGCCCCGCCGAAGGCGGGGCTTTGCTTACGTTTGACATAAACCCTGCCGGGCCGGAATATAATTCTTCATGAAAATATTGGGAGAAAATTGCCGGGGTGGGGCAAAAGTGGAAATAAAGCATTATGTTCGTTATCTGGCGTACAGACATCGGTACAGTATTTCCTGCGTATATAGGGCTGCGGGTCTGTATGGCATGGTTATACTGCTGTTTTTCCTGCTTTATCATATACCTCTGGGGGGGGTTTTTGCCAAAAATCTGGAGGGAAGGAACTTCTCTCTTTTTGATATAGCCATCAGTTGGAGTGAGAGGGATCCCCGGGGGCTTGTGAGGTCAGCGGCCCCGGTCATGGCCTGGGTGGGGAACCAGGAGGATTACCCGGAAGAAATATCTCCAAGATCACTGGTTACCGCAATGCTGGCCCCCTTCCGGGTGAATCTGGCCAGCCCGCCGGATCTGCTGGCCTGTGAGATGCCGGCCCTGGCGGAGTATAAAAAGGGAACCGGGGTTTCAGCAGCGTCGGGTCCGGGGGCAGTTCCGCCGGGCAAACCGGGATGGACCTCAAAGGAGATTTCGGAATACGCCCTGGTGGGTATCTATTATACACATACCGGGGAAACCTATGCCCTCACTGACGGTACCCAGAGGCTTTCGGGACAGAGGGGGGGGGTGGTGGAGGCCGGCAGGGCCATCCAGAAAAAGCTTGAATCTGAGTACGGTATCCGTGTTGCCCATTATGACAGGGTAAATGATGAAAACTACAGGCTATCCTACACCGAGTCGGAAAAAACCGCCCGTCAACTCCTGGAGGAAAACAGTGAAGTGCAAATACTGCTGGATATTCACCGGGACGCCGGAAAAACCCGCAGTGAGAGTGTAGTTAAAATAAACGGGGAGGAAATGGCGCCCATACTTTTTGTGGTTGGGTCGGATGCCCGCACACCTTTTCCCACCTGGCGTAATAACCATGATTTGGCGGTTAAGCTGGCGGCAAGGATAAATAAAGCCTATCCCGGACTGTGTGTGGGTGTAACCATAAAAGAAGGAAGATATAACCAGTTTCTTCATCCCAGAGCATTGCTGGTGGAAATGGGGACGGTGAACAACTCCACGGCGGAAGCCGTAAAATCAGCCGGACTGCTGTCCCGCATACTGGCTGAGGAGATAGCCGATTTGGCTCCCGATAAGCTTAAAAAGCAAAGTAAAAACGCCCAGCCCGGCGGCAGCGGGGTTCAGGCCGAGGTTTACGGAGAAGATCTTTAAGACATCTACCGGGAGACTGAATATGTAAAAACCATGTCTAAAAAACTCCTCTTTTTGTTATTATGTTGGTATAAGATATCTCAAAATTAACCATTTAAGAAGGGTGGATAATGCTCAGCAGGGTTTACGCCATACCGATATTGTTTGGAATATGCCTTGGCGCAATTATGGCAGGGGTTCAGGTTTCAGCCAACGCCCTGGGATCAGCCATAGGTGACCACGGAGCCGTAAGTCTAATTGTCATTGAAAGTATGGATGGGGGCAGAGCCACAATCCGGGCACTGGGCAAGAAATTAAGCATTAATGCGTCCCTTCAGGATGAGGCCGGGGTTTTTGAGCGGGCCGTACCGGAAAAGCTGACGGCAGTTTACCGCACGGCCCGTGGAAAAGGTGTGCATTACCTGGAAAAAGTAAGCCTGATAGGCGGATTGGCACTTGAAGATATTGTAAAGAGGTGCAGAGAAGAGATCTGTGAAATCAGGCAGGGACTTGCTAAATAGAATATAGGAGACAGGAGACAGGAGACAGGAGACAGGAGACAGGAGTTGGCCAAGGCATTCCTTATTTGCTTGCTTAATTGGGCCAGTTAATGGGGGCCTGAATTTTGGATTCCAACCCGCCCAAGGGCGGGTATTTTATCGTTAAAGAAAGTATGTGTTATATTAAAGTATTAAATTGCTAAATCGCCAAAGCATTTTTATGTAGCCCAGAGTTTTTCTGGGGTCGCTCCGGGGTCACTTGAGGGTCGCTGCATTGTCGCTAATGGGTAGGCGGAGCGATTTAAGTCCGGCCTGCATTACCTCCTGCTGCAACTGTCTCTAAACTCGGTCGCCAACGGAATGCCGACCGCCTCCAACGCCGCATCCTTGCGTCGATTCCGGCTTCCGGCTGCGTCCTGCAGCCGACTCGGCATTCCGTAGGCTCGGTCGTTAAGAGACAGTAGCAGCCTCCGGTACATTCCGCACGGACTTAAATCACTCCCCCTCGCTGCATGTCGCTGTGGGGTCGCTTGAGGGTCGCTTTTAAGGCAGCCTGTCACCATTCTGGATTCTGGATTCTGAATTCCGCCGTCTGCAAGACGGCACCGCCGGCAAGGCGGTTATTTTATCGTTAAGCATATGACACGTTAACGGTCATCAGTCTTGAAGCTATTTTACGGTATGTCGCTTGAGGGTCACGCTTACTTATTCTGTCTCCTGTCTCCTGAATTCCAACCCGCCCTAAGGGCGGGTATTAGCATGGACTTTTGGGGCCGCCTCTGATATAATTTCACATTGGATGCATCACTGGATGTCAGGGGGAAGTAGATATTGGAGAAGCAACAGGGACTGATTAGAAACTTCTGCATAATTGCGCATATAGACCACGGCAAGTCCACCCTGGCGGACAGGCTTCTGGAGTTTACCGGGGCGTTGAGCCAGAGGGAGATGACCGCCCAGGTCCTGGACCAGATGGATCTGGAGAGGGAACGGGGCATTACCATCAAGATGCAGGCCGTTCGTCTCAGCTACAAGGCAAAAGACGGTCAAACCTACCAGCTGAATCTAATTGATACGCCGGGTCACGTTGATTTCTCGTACGAGGTTTCCCGCAGCCTGGCGGCCTGCGAGGGGGCGCTTTTGGTGGTGGATGCCGCCCAGGGTATAGAGGCCCAGACCCTGGCCAATGTATATATGGCCATTGAAAATAACCTGGAGATAATTCCGGTGATAAATAAAATAGATCTGCCCAGTGCCGATCCGGATCGGGTAAAAAAGGAGATTGAGGACGTAATAGGGCTGGATACAGCAGATTCCGTACTGGTGTCAGCCAAGACCGGAACTGGCATTGAGGAGGTACTGGAACAGATTGTACGAAAGATACCGCCTCCCGGGGGTAATCCCGGCGATCCCTTGAGGGCGCTGATATTTGATTCCCACTATGATCCCTATAAAGGTGTAATAGCCTATGTCCGCATTATGGAGGGAAGGCTGGGAGAGGGAGACCAGATAAGGATGATGTTCACCGAAAAGGAACTTCAGGTGGACGAGGTAGGCATATTCCGGCCCTCAATGGCATCGGTGGGTATGCTGAACACCGGCGAGGTGGGGTTTATCGCCGCCGCCATCAAAAATGTAAAGGACAGTCAGGTGGGGGACACCATAACCAGTGCTTCCAACCCGGCGGCCACGCCTCTGCCCGGTTACAGGAAGGTTACCCCCATGGTGTACTGCGGGCTTTACCCGGTAGATAACGTGGAGTACGGTGATTTGAGGGACGCCCTGGATAAATTAAAGCTCAATGATGCCTCCCTGGTATACGAACCTGAGAACTCCGAGGCTTTGGGCTTTGGTTTCCGTTGCGGCTTTCTGGGTCTTCTGCATATGGAAATAGTCCAGGAGAGGCTGGAGAGGGAATATAACCTGGCTTTAATCACCACCGCCCCCAGCGTGGTTTACAGGATTAACACCACCGCCGGAGAGGTGCTGGAAATAGACAACCCAATGAAGCTTCCCCCGGTCGGCAAGATTGCCAGCACCGAGGAACCTTATGTTTCAGCCACCATCATGGTGCCCAAGGATTATGTGGGGGCTGTGATGGAGTTGTGCCAGGAAAAAAGGGGAGTATTCCGCAACATGGAGTATATGGGAGAGAGCAGGGTTATGCTTTCCTACCAACTACCCCTTAGCGAGATAATATATGATTTCTTTGACCATCTCAAATCCAGGACCCGGGGGTACGCCTCCCTGGACTACGAGTTGGCCGGATATATGCAAAGCAAAATGGTGAAGCTGGATATAATGATCAACGGGGAACCTCTGGACGCCCTGACCAGTATTGTGCATATGGACAAGGCTTATACCCGCGGGCGTCAGTTGGTTGAAAAACTAAGGGGATTGATTCCCCGCCAGATGTTTGAGATTCCTATTCAGGCGGCCATTGGCAACAAGATAATTGCCAGGGAAACCATTAAGGCAAGGCGCAAGGATGTTCTGGCCAAGTGTTACGGCGGAGACATCTCAAGGAAAAGAAAGCTGCTGGAAAAACAAAAGGAAGGTAAAAAGCGCATGAAGCAGGTGGGGAGCGTGGAAATTCCCCAGGAGGCCTTTATGGCAGTGCTGGGTGTGAAGGATTAGTGCTATACAATAACCGGCGCCCTTTTGTACAGGGCGCTGTATTTTTAAATTTAGAGGGGTTTTACTAAATGGGTATGGGGCTGTACATCCATGTGCCTTTTTGCCGGAAGAAATGCCGCTACTGCAGCTTTGTTTCCTCCCCGGCAAAGGAGGGTGAGGACAATGTATATGTGGCTGCCCTGACCGGGGAAATGAAGATGCGATCCGGGAGGATGACGGCTGAGGAGAAAAGGGTGGACAGCATATTCATTGGCGGGGGAACACCCACCTGCCTGTCGGAAAAGCAGCTGGCCCTAATATTTGAAAATATATTTTGCCGTTTCAGCGTGGATGCCTCAGCGGAAATAACGGTGGAATGCAATCCCGGCACTTTGGAGCGCAATAAACTTTCCACCCTGAGGGAAGCGGGGGTCAACCGCATCAGCATGGGGGTGCAGGCCTGCCAGCCGGAACTGTTGAATTGCCTGGGAAGGATTCACTCATACCGGGATGCCGAGGTCACCTATGGCTTGGTGCGGGATGCCGGCTTCCTTAATATAAGCGTGGATCTGATGTTCGGAATACCCGGCCAGACCTTAAATCATTGGGAAGAATGCCTTGAGAGGGTGGCTGATTTGGGACCCCAGCATATATCGGCCTATTGCCTGCACTTGGAGGAAGGCACCCCCCTTTACGACAGGGTGATGGCGGGGGAGGCCCAAATGTCCCCGGAGGACCTGGAGGCCGACATGTTCGGCTGGCTTATCGATTACCTGGGGTCCCGGGGGTATGCGCATTACGAGGTATCAAATTTTGCTCTGCCCGGACGGCTATGCCGCCACAATCTGAAGTACTGGCACAATGAGCGGTACCTGGGACTGGGGCCTTCGGCCCACTCCAGCCTGGGCGGAAGGCGCTTTTCCAACGAGCCGGATCTGGCCCGGTACGCCGCCAGCCTTTCGGAAGGTATTCTTCCCCAGTGTTGGGAAGAGATAATTGATTTGAAAACGGAAATGTCTGAAACGGTATTTCTGGGCCTGCGTCTGGTTGAGGGCCTGGATACCGGGAAATTCAGGGAAAGGTTCGGCCTGGACATTGAAGATGTTTACCCTGATCAAATACAGCGCCTGGCAGGACTCAAACTCATTGAAATTACAGGCCAGAAAATCCGCCTCAGCCAAAGGGGGCTGATGCTTGGAAATATGGTGTTCGGAGAGTTTGTGGGGTGATATTTTTTAAGGCAAACAGGTTATCCTAATTAAGTGTACAACATTTTTTTGTTTGCGGTTACGCTTGACAAATTATATATCGGGTGCTATTTTTTACGTATAGGATTAGCACTCGATGCAAGAGAGTGCTAACAAGGGATGGTGATCCGGCATGAAAATGGATATCCGTAAGCAGCAGGTATTGATGGCCATTATTGCGGACTATATTTCCACCGCCGAACCGGTGGGATCACGGACCATTGCCCGGAAATTCGATCTTGGAGTAAGTCCTGCCACCATTAGGAATGAGATGTCGGACCTGGAAGATCTGGGTTATATAGAGCAGCCCCATACATCGGCCGGTAGAATTCCATCCCAGAAGGGTTACCGGTATTATGTGGATTTTCTGATGAAGAAAAAGGATTTAACCAGCCAGGAAGAGGAGACCATCCGTAGGGGATACGAAAAAAAAATTAAGGACATCGGGCAGGTGGTAAACCGCACCAGTTCAATACTCTCCCAGATGACCAATTTTGCCTCCATGATCATGACACCCAGGGCCGACACCAGCGCTTTCAAGCATATAAAGCTGGTGCTGATGAGCCAGGGGCAGGCAATGATCATTGTGGTTCTCAGCACCGGGGCTTTGCAGCACAACATGATCCAGGTGCCAGGGGAGGTTACCCAGGTAGATCTGGACACCATCTCCGAGGTTTTTAACGCCAAGCTGCAGGGGCTTACCATTGACAAAATAAAGCTTACCCTGATCAGAGAGATTTATTTCGAGCTTTCCAGGCACAAGAATATTCTTGATCTGGCCATGCACCTGATACAGCAGGGGCTGACCCTGAACAGGGAAGATAAAATATACATGGGCGGAGTATTCAACATACTGAATCAGCCCGAATTTCACAATATTGAAAAGGTTAAAAGCCTTCTGGGACTCCTGGAGCACGAGGATTTGCTGCGCAATCTGCTGGAAAGGAGCACCTCGGGGGAAGGCGTTACTGTTTGCATTGGCAGTGAGATGAACGCGGAAGAGGTTAAGGAGTGCAGCGTAGTGGTGGCCACCTACCACGTGGATGGCAAGCCGGTGGGCGCCATGGGTGTGCTTGGACCCACCAGAATGGACTACGCCTGGGTGATCAGCGTTGTTGAGCACATGACCAGGAATCTGTCTGACACCCTGGAAAAAATGTTCAAGGGATGGAGATAACCAAATGAGTCTGAAACAGCAGGCCAGCACCGGGTCAGAGGTGAACGAGCGCATGGCCGCCTTGATTTCCAACGCCAGCGCCATCAGGGCCATTGCCTCTGCGGTGGAGGGAACACTGGGGCCCAAAGGACTGGACACCATGCTGGTGGATAAATTCGGGGAAGTGGTTATAACCAATGATGGTGTAACTATACTGACAATGATGGAAGCCAATCACCCGGCGGCCAGGATGCTTATTAACATTGCCAGGGCCCAGCAGGAGGAAATAGGCGACGGCACCACCACAGCCACCGTTCTGGCGGGGGCGCTGGTGGGCCTGGGTGTTGAGCAGGTATCCAGGGGTGTGCCGGTGGCCCGGGTTATCGAGGGATTAAAGGCCGGGATCCAGGCTGGAATTGGCGCTATAAAAAGCCGGGTTAGGACCATTGAAGACATCCGGGATCCCATGGTCAAACAGGTGGCGCTGATTGCCGGCAGGGGGCATCAGGATATAGCCGATCTTGTGGTGCAGGCCGCCGAAATGGTGGGCAGGGAAAAAATTATGGACCGCGCTTTCAGGCTGGCGGATACCGTGGTTTCCGAAGAAGGGGCAGAAAACCAGGTATTCAGGGGAGTAATTATCGGTAAAGAGAGGATGAACCGGCAAATGCCGGTGGAGGCGGAAGACGCCCTCATTCTTGTGGTGGATGACGCCCTGGAGCCAGAGGAGATAGAGGAAGAGGCGCTGTCCACCGAGGCTGGCTTTGCCCGCTATATGGAACTGCAAAACCAGTTCAGGGACAACATTCATAAAATAGTGGAAATGGGCGTGAAAGTGGTGCTGGCGGACCGGGGGGTGGATGAGGCAGCCGAGGAAATACTGACCGATGCCGGCATTATGGTAATACAGAGGGTATTGTCCGGTGATCTGCGCAAGGCTGCTGATCATACCGGCGCCCGCATGATTAAGAGAAACGGGCTCAGAAAGGATTCTGCGCAACTGGGGAGTTTTCTGGGGCAGGCCCGCAGGGTGTATAACGATGAGAAACTGGAGCAGGTCTGGGTGCAGGACGGTGTGGGCAAATCAATGGCCACGGTGCTGGTGGGCGCCGCCACCGCCGAGGTGGTTGGTGAGCGCCAGCGTATTGCCAGGGATGCCGCCGCCGCTGTACAGGCAGCGGTAAGGGGCGGAGTTGTTCCGGGCGGGGGATCGGTGGAACTGGCCGCTGCCCTGGATGTTGAAAAGATAAGATCCGGTACCCGCGGGATGTCGGTTTATGGTGTGGACTGTGTGGTGGAAGCCCTGAAGAGGCCTATGTCTCAGATAGTAAGTAACGCCGGGTTCAATCCCCTGGAAAAGCTGGGGGATGTTATTGCGGCCCAGACCGAAACAGGGAAGGATTCCCTGGCGGTGGACTGCGATACCGGTGAAATAGAAGACATGTATGAGATAGGGGTAACCGACCCCGCACCCGTGAAAACCTATGCCTTGAAGGCCGCCGGTGAAATTGCAGAGGCCATTTTAAGGATAGATACCATTATTAAAAAGCGTGAAGAGCGGGATCAGAGGGAAAACTGACAGTTAGCCCCGGTACAGTTGTAAATTGAAGCCAAACAGCGAGGTGGGAATTATATGCAGGAAAGGGAGATTGATGCAGTGGGGGCCGGAAAAGAAAACAGCCTTCATGAAGAGGAGCAGTATGTAAATGATCCGCCGGAGGATTCCGGAGAAGCCTGGGATTCCGGTGGAGGAGAAGGGCCGGAGGAGAGTCAGGATCAGGAAAATTTGATGGAGCTGCTGACCCGGGAAAAAGCACGGTCAGAAGATTATTTTAACCGACTGGCAAGGCTGCAGGCGGATTTTGACAACTTCAGGAAGCGGGTGGCCAGGGAGAGGGAAGATCTCCTAAAATATGCAGGTGAGCAGGTTATTGCCTCACTGTTACCCATAATGGATAATTTTGAAAGGGCGCTGGGGGCCAAAAACAATGACCTCGGAAAGCTGGCCGAAGGAGTGGAAATGATCAGCCGGCAGATACAGGATATTTTAACAAGGGAAGGGCTGGAGCCAATCCCGTCCGTGGGTGAGCAGTTTAACCCCGAGGTGCATGAGGCGGTAATGAGAGAAGAAAACAGCGATCAGCCTGAAAACACAGTTATTGAGGAATTCAGGAAGGGCTATACCCTGAAGGGGAAAGTTATCAGGCCGGCCATGGTCAAGGTGGCCGTCTGAACCGGCTTCAGGCGTCAAAAGACCTTTACTGTTCAGAATAAGCGTAGAATAAAACAATCTTAAATATAAATTCTAGTCGTGAAAGGGAGGTTCCAATGGGTAAGGTAATAGGTATTGATTTGGGCACCACCAATTCCTGCGTGGCCGTAATGGAAGGCGGGGAGGCTGTGGTTATAACCAATGCTGAAGGAGGCCGCACAACCCCTTCGGTGGTGGGGTTTTCAAAAACAGGAGAACGGTTGGTGGGTCAGGTGGCCAAAAGGCAGGCCGTGAGCAACCCCGACCGCACTATAAGTTCCATTAAACGCCATATGGGCACCAATTACAAGGTGGATATAGACGGAAAGAATTACTCTCCCCAGGAAATATCAGCCATGGTGCTGCAAAAGATGAGGGCGGACGCCGAGGCATATCTCGGTCAGAAGATCGAACAGGCGGTAATCACAGTACCTGCCTATTTTACCGACTCACAGCGCCAGGCTACCAAGGATGCGGGGAAAATTGCCGGGCTGGAAGTGCTGCGGATAATCAACGAACCTACCGCCGCTGCCCTGGCATACGGGCTGGACAAGGAAGAGGATCAGACGGTACTGGTTTTTGACCTGGGCGGGGGAACCTTTGACGTTTCCATACTGGAGTTGGGAGAGGGCGTATTCGAGGTCAAGGCCACCAGCGGCAACAACCGCCTGGGCGGGGACGACTTCGATCAGCGGGTGATGGAATGGCTGGTAACTGAATTTAAAAAGGATTCCGGTATTGACCTGCGAAATGACCGCATGGCTATGCAGAGGCTTAAGGAGGCGGCTGAAAAAGCCAAGATCGAGCTGAGCGGCGTGGCCAGCACCAATGTAAACCTGCCTTTTATAACAGCAGACGCCAACGGCCCCAAACACCTGGACATCAGTCTCACCAGGGCTAAATTTGACGAGCTGACAGCCGATTTGGTGGAAAAAACCATGGGCCCCACCAGGCAGGCGCTGTCAGATTCGGGGCTTGACCCCAAGGACATTCACAAGGTGCTGATGGTGGGAGGCTCCACCAGGATTCCGGCCGTGCAGGATGCAATCCGTAAGTTCCTGGGCAAAGAGCCCCACAAGGGTATCAACCCCGATGAGTGCGTGGCCGTTGGCGCCGCCATCCAGGCCGGGGTGCTGTCCGGAGAGGTGAAGGACGTTCTCTTGCTGGACGTGACTCCCCTTTCCCTGGGAATTGAAACACTGGGCGGGGTGTTCACCAAGCTCATTGAAAGGAATACCACCATTCCCAGCTCCAAGAGCCAGATATTCTCCACCGCCGCAGACGGGCAGACCACAGTTGAGATTAACGTGCTGCAGGGTGAGAGGGCAATGGCTGCGGACAACAGATCACTGGGGAGGTTCACCCTTGCCGGAATACCCCCGGCGCCCAGGGGCATTCCCCAGATAGAGGTCAAGTTCGATATAGACGTTAACGGAATTGTAAATGTCTCGGCCAAGGATATGGCCGTCGGAACGGCCCAGAGCATAACCATAAGCGGTGGGGGCGGGATTTCTGATCAGGAAATCGATAAGATGGTCAGGGAGGCTGAGTCCTTTGCCGAGGCCGACCTCAAGCGCAAAGAGGAAGTGGAGCTGCGCAACCAGGCCGACAGCGTAATATACCAGGCGGAAAAAACCGTCAAGGAGCTTGGTGACAAGGCCGACAAGGAAAAAGTTGATGTTGTAAATAAGGCCGTTGAAGAACTGAAAGAGGCCGTTAAGGACGGCGGCATGGAGTTAATCAAGCAGAAGTTGGAAGCGGTGACCCAGCCCCTGTACGAATTGACCACCCTTTTGTACCAGCAAAAGGTGGAACAGCAGCAGCCCGGCGCAAATCCGGCCGGTGATGCGGCCAAGGATGGAAAGAAGGACGAAAATGTTGTAGACGCTGATTATGAGGTTAAAGAGGAAAAATAGCCAGGAGACAGGAGATAGGAGACAGAATATTATTGGCGATAGGGGTTTAAATTCTGGATTCTGAATTCTGGATTCTGTCCAGATACTGTGTTATTCTGTTAGGTGAAATGTTTTGACCAGGGGGTGGTGTTTTTATGGCCAAACGTGACTATTACGAAGTGCTGGGGGTTTCCAAGCAGGCTTCCGCCGACGAACTTAAAAAAGCATTCAGGAAGATGGCCCGCCAGTACCACCCCGATGCCAACCCGGACAAGAAGGATGCCGAAGAGAAATTCAAAGAGATTGCCGAGGCCTATGAAGTACTGAACGACCCTGAGAAGCGGGCAAATTACGACCGATTCGGTCATGCGGCCAATAACGGACAGGGGTTCGGTGGGTTTGAGGGGGGCTTTGGAGGATTTGGCGATGGTTTAGGTGATATATTCGACATGTTTTTCGGAGGCGGGGGCAGGGGCAGGAGAGGTCCGGAAAAGGGCTCAGATCTGAGGCTGGACATGGAAATCAGTTTTGAAGAGGCAGCCTTCGGATTGGAAAAGGACATAAAAGTACCCCGGAACGAAGAGTGCGGTACCTGCGGCGGCGCCGGGGCCGCCCCCGGGACAAAGGCCCAGGCTTGCCCGGCCTGCAACGGGTCAGGGCAGATACAGTACGCCCAGAACACTCCCTTTGGCCGTGTGGTGCAATCAAGGACCTGTGACCGCTGCCGGGGGGCCGGAAAGATAATTGAGAAGCCATGCCCCACCTGCCACGGGGCCGGTCAGGTCAGGAAGACCAGAAGTATACACGTAAAGATACCTGCCGGGGTTGACAGCGGCACCAGGCTGAGGGTTTCCGGAGAGGGCGAGTCCGGATTGAGGGGCGGGCCCAGGGGGGATCTTTATGTTTATATATATGTAAAGGCCCACAAATTTTTCCGTAGGGAAGGCAACAATGTTATAGTAGAGATTTCCGTGAGTTTTTCCCAGGCGGCCCTGGGGGATGAAATAGAGGTGGATACCCTGGACGGCAAGGCCCGGGTCAAGGTTCCCGAGGGAACCCAGAGCGGGTCGGTGTTCAGGCTGAGAGGAAGGGGAATACTCGATCTGCACGGCCACGGCCGGGGTGACCAGCATGTGCGGGTAAAGGTGGTAACACCCACAAGGCTTACCGAAAAGCAAAAAGAGCTTTTGCAGGAATTCGCCAAACTGGGCAATGAGAACCCAGCTCCCGGCGAAAAGGGCTTCTTTGAGAAGGTCAAGGGCGCCTTCATGGGGTAATACAGGATATCGGTCGTCAGACGTCGGACGTCAGTTATAAAAAACGTTTGATAAAAGTCAAATGTCTACAAGTCTGACGTCTGACGACCGATGACTTACTACTATTATAGGTGGGTAAAATGCCTTGAAATGGATGGAAATAACGGTATGCGTCAATCGTGATGATATGGACGCAGTTAGTTGCATATTTGATTTTATTGGAACAGGCGGGGTTGTGATAGAGGACCCCGCCCTAATTTATGATCTGCTGAGTCAGGGGAACAGTGAAACGATAGCCATGGATGTGACTGTAAATCCAGAGGATCCTCCTCTTATTAAAGGGTATCTCCCGGATGACGGGAAGATCCGGGAAAGGCTGGAGGAATTGCGGGAGGCCCTGGGCAGTATCAACTCTTCCTACCCGTCGGGCCTTTGCATCGTTGAAATGGAGGACAGCAACTGGCTGGAACGGTGGAGGGATTTTTATCATCCTGTGAGAGTAGGTAAAAGCTTCCTGGTCAGGCCTACCTGGGAGGCCGCCGGGGAGGATAAGGGACTTTTAGTGATCGAAATGGACCCTGGAATGGCCTTTGGCTGCGGAACACACCCCACCACCACCATGTGCATGACCCTGCTGGAAGATGCGGTCAGGGGCGGTGAAGCCGTGCTGGACGTGGGCACCGGGTCGGGAATACTGGCCATAGCTGCGGCCAGACTGGGGGCAGCCCGGGTGCTGGCCATGGACTTCGACGGCGTGGCCGTTAGGACGGCCAGGGAGAATGTAAAACAAAACGGCCTGCAGGACCGGATTGAAGTCTGGGAAGGCAACCTCCTGGATGGTGTTGACATGCCGGCGGATATAGTTGTGGCCAATATTGTGGCCGATATAATACTGACGCTCTTACCCCGGGCCTGTACTCTGTTAAAGCCGGGCGGGAGATTTATAACCTCGGGCATAATATCCCACAGACGGGAGGAAATGGACCGGGCTCTGACGGGATCAGGACTCACCATCATTAAAACTCTCAATGAAGGGGAATGGACCGCTTTTCTGGCGAGAAAGCCGTAGTTTATAGGTTGTAGGTTATAGGTTATGTGCTGTAAGCTTTTACCAACGACCAACGACCAACGACCAACGACCAAATACCAAATACCAAATACCAAATACCTATTACCAAAATACCAATTACCAATTACCAACTACCAAGGTGGCGTGTATCATGCATCGTTTCTTTATATCCCCGGATCAGTTTAATCAGGACAACCCTGTGGTAAGGGGCCCGGATGTGCAACACATGGTCAAGGTTTTACGCCTTAAGCCCGGCGATCCGGTGGAAATACTGGACGGAGCCGGCAGGGCGGCCAGGGCCGTTATTCACAGCCTGGGCAAGGATGAGGTGACCTGCCGTAAGATTGAGGAATTTAATCCCGGTGGTGAACCTCCCCTTAAAGTTATACTGGTTCAGGGATTGGCAAAGGGCGAAAAAATGGATTTGACCATTCAAAAGTGTACCGAGCTGGGGGTGTCCGGGATAATCCCCACCATATGCCACAGGTCGGTGGTTCGCCTGGAAGGCGGAAAATCCTCCGAAAAGCAGGTACGCTGGCAGAGGGTGGCCATGGAAGCAGCCAAGCAGTGCCGCCGTCCAGCCGTTCCCGGGGTATCCGCCCCCCAGAAATTGGGCCAGGTGCTGGCTTCAATACCGGAAGGTGCTGCAGCCTATATGCCCTGGGAGGACGAAAAAAACCGCTCCCTGAGAGAAGCGCTGCCGCCGGATAGCCCGGGCACGGTCTACATATTTATAGGCCCCGAGGGTGGTTTCGAATCACATGAGGTGGAGGAAGCCCGTCAGAGGGGAGTTATTACCGTTTCTCTGGGGCCCAGGATATTAAGGACCGAGACTGCCGGGCCGGTTTGTGTGGCGTTGGTAATGCACAAATGGGGAGACTTAGGATAGACTGTAATTATTCTGAGTTCTGAGTTCTATTATAGGAGGGTGCCCCGGATGGATAAAAAATCCCGGACAACCGGATACGTTCTTGAATGCTGGCCGCCCGACGGTGGAAAGACTGTGGCTATAACCACTCTGGGGTGTAAGGTGAACCAGTATGAGTCGTCGTCCATAGCAGAGATATTCAGGGCCAGGGGCTACCGGGTGGTGGACTTTAAAGACAGGGCCGATGTTTATGTAATCAATACCTGTACCGTTACCCACATGGGAGACCGCAAATCCAGGCAGTTGATACGGAGGGCGGTGAATACCAACCCCGGGGGCCTGGTGGTGGTGGCCGGCTGCTATTCCCAGGTTTCACCCGGGGAGGTGCTGGAGATTCCCGGTGTGGACATGGTGGTGGGAACGACCGACAAGTCGGGAATAGTGGACAGGGTGGAAGGACTGAGAAAAGGCCAGAAACTTAACGCCGTACTGGAACGGTCCGGGATGAAGGAGTTTGAGGAACTTCCCGCTGTAGCCTCCACCGACAGGGTCAGAGCATTCCTGAAAATACAGGAGGGCTGCGATAATTTTTGTTCTTACTGCATAGTGCCTTATGCCCGGGGACCCTTAAGAAGCCGGGATCCGGAAAAGGTGCTGGAAGAGGCTTCCAGCATGGTGAGTGCAGGCTACAGGGAGATTGTGCTGACCGGCATACATACCGGAGCTTACGGGAAGGATAAATCGGTTGGGATAAATCTGGCAGGACTGATGAGGCGGATGGCCGGAATAAAGGGACTGGCCAGAATCAGGCTTAGTTCGGTGGAGCCCATGGACGTTACAGAGGAGCTGATTTCCCTGGTGGCACTGGGTCCCCCCTTCTGCCCGCACTTGCATATACCCCTGCAGAGCGGTGACGATAAAATACTGGCCGCCATGAGGAGGAGCTACAGCACCGGCCATTTCAGGGATCTGGTGGGCTGCATCAGGGACAGGATTGCCGATGTTTCGGTTACCACTGATGTAATTGCAGGCTTTCCGGGAGAAGATGATGAAAGTTTCCTGAATACATATAGTTTTATCGAGGAACTGAAATTCTCCGGTCTGCATATCTTTAAATACTCACCCAGAAAGGGAACACCGGCGGCGGATTTTCCAGGACAGGTGTTTCCCGGAGTGAAGGAGGACCGCAGCAAAAAATTGATTGCACTGGGAAAAGAAATGGCCGGCCGGTTTGCTTCCCGCTATCTGGGGAGGGATGTTGAGGTTTTGGTGGAGGGGGATGCTGAGGGTATGCCCCTCATGATGCAGGGCCATACCGCCAATTATCTCCGGGTGGTCTTTACTGGAAATGAGGCCATGAGGGGAAGATTTATTCCGGTGAGGGCCGAAATCCTTCACGGTGATATATTAGAAGGTCAGATTAATTTAAAATAATGAAGGATTTGAAGGTGCCTTTGTTGAATAAATTATCCAAAAGGCAGTATGTATACTTCTCCGGGGGGAGGTGTTAACTTGCAGGGCTGTATCTTCTGCAAAATAGTTAATAAAGAAATACCGGCTGAAATCGTGTATGAAAATGACAATGTACTTGTTTTCAAAGACATCAAGCCGTCAGCCCCCGTCCACCTCCTGCTTATCCCAAAGAAACATATACCTACACTTTTTGACTTGGAGGAAGCGGATTCCGGACCATTAGGGGACCTGCACCTGGCAGCGGCCCATGTGGCCCGTGAAATGGGTCTGGAAAAGGGGTTTCGCCTGGTTTCCAACTGTAATCAGGATGCCGGCCAGTTGGTTTTCCACATACACTACCATTTGATGGCTGGACGTACCCTGCATTGGCCTCCGGGCTAGTTGACTACATTTATCCGTGGATGTATAATGAAGTGGTGTTTGCAATTTGGCAACGGGGTGTATTAATTGATGTTAGAGGTTTACGGTATGGCGGAGGGAGGGATAATGAATGGCAGAAGTACGTGTCGGTAAGAATGAGACACTGGACAGCGCCCTCCGACGTTTCAAGCGCACCTGTCAAAAGGCGGGTGTAATGGCAGAGGCCAGAAAGCACGAGCATTATGAAAAGCCAAGTGTAAGACGGAAGAAGAAGTCCGAAGCCGCCAGGAAGCGCAAGTTTCACTAAAGACCGAGGTGTCCCCTGTGAGGGTAAGATCAAAAATCAGTTATCTGGCACAATAAGGGAATGCCCGGCGTAACAGCGCCGGGCATTTTTAAGCTAGCTGTCAGCAATCAGCCGTCAGCTATACTGAAAACAGGAGGTATTGAAATGACTCCCCAATTATTTGTCTGGGCTTCTGTGCTGCTTTTGTTTCTGGGGATAGCTGCGCTGATTATGGAGATTTTTATCCTGCCCGGTTTCGGGATTGCCGGAATAGCGGGGATAGTATTCCTTGTCTGGGGGATAATGCTGCTGGCCGTTGACTTTACCCAGGCCACCATGGCGCTGGCGTGGGCGCTGGCAGCCACGGTGGCATTTATATTTTTGGCGCTGAAGCTGTTCAAAAGGCTGGACATATGGCAGAGGCTGACACTGAGAACCAAGCAGCAAAACGAGGCGGGATACGTAGCCCCGCAGTCTGAACTGTCAATGCACATCGGTAAGACCGGTGTTGCCCTGACTACCCTGAGGCCTTCCGGCGTTGCGGATATTTTCGGGCAGAGGATCGATGTAATCACCGAGGGAGAATTCATACCGGCAGGAACCGCCATTGAGGTTACCAGGGTGGTGGGGGTTAGGATTGTGGTCAGGGCCATTACAAAACTCTAAAAAAGACTCACTATCTAAAAGTCGCCATTCCGGTTAAAATAGTAATGGGAAATAAAAGTAAAATTCGGAGGTGTTTTGTACAGGTGACTACTTTTCTGTCAACGTTAATATTTGGTTTGCTTATTCTGGTCGGTTTTTCCGTAATTCTAAGCTTCATTCCGGTGGGGCTGTGGATTTCCGCCATGGCCGCCGGAGTGCGCATAGGCATCATTACACTGATAGGCATGAGGCTTAGGCGCGTGCCGCCGGCCCAGATAGTAAACCCCCTGATCAAGGCGGTCAAGGCCGGCCTGGAAATAACCGTGAACCAGTTGGAGGCCCACTACCTGGCGGGAGGCAATGTGGACCGGGTGGTGAATGCCCTGGTGGCCGCAGCCAGGGCCAACATACCCCTTCCCTTTGAAAGGGCGGCGGCCATAGACCTGGCCGGCAGGGATGTGCTGGAGGCCGTTCAGATGAGCGTAAACCCCAAGGTTATACAAACTCCCTTGATCTCAGCCGTGGCCAAGGACGGCATCGAGGTCAAGGTGATGGCCAGGGTGACGGTGAGGGCCAATATCGACCGCCTGGTGGGCGGCGCAGGCACCGAAACCATACTGGCCAGGGTCGGGGAAGGAGTGGTTACTACCGTGGGAAGCTCGAACTCCCACAAGCAAGTGCTGGAGAACCCCGATTCCATATCCAAGACCGTGTTGGGAAAAGGCCTTGATGCCGGGACGGCCTTTGAGATACTCTCAATAGATATAGCCGATGTGGACGTGGGCAGGAATATAGGGGCGCAGCTTCAGACCGACCAGGCCGAGGCCGACAAGCGCATTGCCCAGGCCAAGGCCGAGGAGAGAAGGGCCATGGCGGTGGCCAGAGAGCAGGAGATGAAGGCTGCAGTGGTGGAAATGAGGGCCAAGGTGGTGGAATCCGAGGCCGAGGTGCCCAAAGCTCTGTCCGATGCCCTTAGACAGGGCAAGCTGGGGGTAATGGACTACTATAACATGCAGAACATACTGGCCGATACAAAGATGAGGGATGGTATTTCTACGGTGGGTCAGGGTTCGGACCGACCGGGTAAATCCCAGTAGATAAGGCGGAAAAATAATTCCCATCATGGTGGTGAATAGATGAACAGAATTGACGACGACCGGCCCCTGTCGGGGCCGTGGAGCCGGAGGCCGATGGAGGCCCCCCCGAAACGGAATGATTTTCCCGGCGAAGAGGTTGAAGCAGGTTACGGGAGCCGGAATGAATATGATGACGCATCCCTTCCGGGGCGTAATGATTCTCCCGGCAGAGGGGCTGAAGCTGGCAACCGAAGCCGGAGTGATTATGACGACGCGCCCAAGCCGAACCAGTGGAACCCGGAGCGGGAAGTTTCCACTCTCCGCCGGGAGGACCCGGAAAACAATCCGGTGGTTCACGGGCACAGCTTTAAAATTAAAAGCAGGGAGCCGGAGGATGCCGTCACAGAACAGAGGGCTATACCTGAATGTCCCCGGGAAGCAGTATGTGAAGAAAGGCCTAATGGCAATGACTGCCACGATTCGGGCCACCCCAGGGCACTGCTGAACCATCTTTTTTCACCGTCGGGAATATACGCGGGAATAATTATGGCCGAGGTGCTGGGGAGCAGGGGAGGCAGGAATGGACGTCAGTCGTCAGTCGTCGGGCGTCAGTATAGAAGGTATTAGAACATAACCGATGACAGGTCATTTATGACTGGCGATTCCCAACCGGGAGGCGGTAAGCTTGGTGCAAAATTTTAAGACTGCGGTATGCCAGATGGCAGTGGTGGAAGATAAGAAAAAAAACCTGGCCACCGCCCGCAGTATGATCACCGGGGCGGCGGACCAGGGGGCAAAGTTGGTGGTGCTGCCCGAAATGTTCAACTGCCCGTATGTTGCCAGGCAGTTTCCCCGGTACGCCGAAAGCTATCCCGGCGGGGAAACCTTCGCCATGCTGTCGGAGACCGCCGCCGAAGAAAAAATATACCTGGTGGGGGGGTCTGTGCCAGAGCGGGAGGGAGGCAGCACCTTCAACAGCAGCTTTATGTTCGGGCCGGATGGTAAATTGTTGGGCAGGCACAGGAAAATGCATCTTTTTGATGTTGATCTTCCCGGGGGTGTAAGGGTTATGGAATCCAGCACCCTGGGGGCGGGCGGCCAGCCTACCGTTATAAAAACCCAGATGTGTGATATAGGCGTGGCCGTTTGCTATGACGTGAGGTTTCCGGAATTAATCAGGCTGATGGCGCTGGGCGGGGCCAGGGTCATAGTCATACCCGCCGCCTTTAACATGACCACCGGCCCGGCCCACTGGGACATGGTTTACCGCTGCCGGGCGGTGGATAACCAGGTTTATGTAATAGCCGCCTCGCCGGCCCGGAACACTGACGCCTCTTACGTGTCCTACGGCCACTCCATGATCATTGATCCCTGGGGGGACGTTATATCCCGTGCCGGGGACGGAGAAGAGATAATAACCGGGGATATCTCCCAGGAAAGAATCGACAGGGTCAGGCGTGAGCTGCCCCTTTTGGAACACAGGCGCACCGATCTTTACGGAATTGCGCTGAAATATTGACGTCCTATTTCCAAGGTAATCAAGGCCAGGAAGGCCATTAAAAAGTCATTCATGTGCCAGGAAAAGGGGCTGGGTCTTTCCCTGCCGGAGATGTTGTCCTCCTGTCCCCCTCAAGCAGCCGTGAGAGTTTGGTAAATAAACCAATTTGTTCTTTATAGAGTATCGGCTGGGAGCAAAATGTATAGTAATCTATATTCCTGATATAATATATGAGCCTGCCAAGTCCAATCAGCAGCGAGAAAAAACCTGACATAAAAAAGCCCAGTCCAAAGTAAGCTTCTCCCCATTGCAAGGTCAGCATACTAAAAAGGATATTGCTGGGAAGAAAAAACGAGGTTGTAATCAGTGCGCCTTTTCTATCGTCAAAATACAGCAGTATCAGTATAATGACAAACATCAAGACAAACACGTAACAGCCCAGCACAAGGATGCTGAATATATCTATGGAAAGCCCGGTCATCCCTATTTTCGGCAGCAGTTTTCTCCCTATAAGCAGTGAAATGATCGAAAAAAACAGCTGTACTTCCATGATATAGCTTATTTCCTGAGCTAAAACCACCGACATTTCCTTCTTCGCCATTTCGATCTCCTGGTAATTTCCACCGTTATTAATATTGCCGTAGTAGTTTTTATATTTCTCTATAAAAGATGTTTCCACTGTAACAACAAAAAGCACCAGGGTCGGGACGATGGTGAAATAGGCATAAAACATAGGAACATCATAAAAAGGAGCAAAACTGTATGTATCTGCCGCCCTGACCCCATATTCGCTTAACCAGAATACAAAATTATGGGAATACATTCCCAGATTGTAAAAAAAGCATATAAATATCAATGATGGATATCGGTCAATATAGGATATAAAGTTAAAAATATTCCTGTCTGTATCTGGAAGGAACCTCTTCAGATAGTGCATATAGGATACCATAATAACAAAAAAACCTATGTCAATGGATATTAAAAGACCCAGTACTGCTCTTACCTCGGTAAAAAGCAGGGCAACGCATGACAATATAATTGCAGTGACAACCCCTGTCAAAAACCCTATCAGTATTTTAAAATAATCCCTGAACAACGATATGTAAATAGCCTGAATCCATATAACAATAAGCTCCATATAAAACAAGTAAGCTGCCAACTTAAACGGCAAATCAATGGGGGACCTCTGGTAAAAAATCCCTCCCAAAAGACCTCCGATGGGGAGGCAGACCACAATAACCCCGTAAAAAGACGCTATAATCCGATTATAGTCCTTGATAAAAACCATATCGGCGATATACCTGGAAGCAAGCATAATGAAGATGCTGGCCACCACAAGCGAAAAAACAAAGGCATAAACCATCGCTGACAAAAACAGCTCTCTTTGCGAAAAGTCCACGCCTACGTACATAAGGAGTATCTGCAGCACCGTCATAAGCGTAATACATAGAATCATGGGACCAACCGTCACCAGGGAGGATACGAAGTATGCTTTTATACTATCAAGGTATCCCTTTCCGGTAAATAATTTTCTCAGTTCAAATCCAATTCCTGCCATGTCATACCCCTCCCAGGCTGCTATATAGTTTCCTGTATGAATCTATGAAAATGTCAAGGGTGTAAATGCCCGCAACCCGATTATATGCATTCTTACCCATCATATCGCGAAGTCCCTTGTTCTTGCAGAGTTCAATAATGGCTTGGGCGATTTTTACATAATCCATGACCGGTACGACAATCCCAGCCTCACCGTAATTGTCATTGTTACCGTACAGCAGTTCCCTGCAACTTCCCACATCGGTGGCCACAGACGGTTTTTTGCACGCCATGGTCTCCAGTATTGCCAGCGGTTGCCCTTCACTGATGCTTGTCAGCGTCATTACATCTATCTTCCCAATATAATCCTTAATATTAACCTTGCCTGTAAACATTACATCCTTAACACCTAAAAGCTCTACCAATCGCATGCATTCTTCAAAGTATAAGGGATCTTCATCGGTAGGCCCCATGATATAAAAGCCGGCATTTGGGATTTCCTCTTTAACCAGTGCAAAGGCGTGAATCATGGTCTTGATATCCTTTATAGGAACGACCCTAACAATGGCGCCAATATTTATTTCGCCTTTATCCCTGGGCTCATTGGCAATTTGATTATATTCTTCCAGACTTACGCCATTGGAAATGACTTGAATTTTCTCCGCAGGACAGCCCAACTCAATCTGGATCTCCCTGTTCCTGCCAAATAACGATATGGCTCGATCCGCCTTACTATAAGCACTCCTTGACATGCTGTAAAAGAAATCAATCCACATATCCTTGAAATATCCCTTCAACCACTGGGATTTAATGATTTCTTCCTCCCTCTCCCTGGTATATATGCCATGCTCCGTCAGTATATATGGCTTTTTGGTTAAGTATGCGCAAAGGGCGCCAACCACTCCGGCATATCCTGCAGATACGCTATGATAAAGATCGGCTTCAGGTATAGGCTGTCTGACGATATTAAAGAGCGGCAGCACCATGCCGCGCACCGACCAAAAATAGTCAACGAAGGAGGTTTGAGAGAACTTTACGGCATATGCTTGGGAAAGAATGTCATAAAAGCTCTTGCTCAAAATGAAGTCCGTCATTGAATCAAATCTTGCCAAGATGCTGAATAATTCATCCCAATTAAAGTCCCTTCCATTTAGAAGATTCTGAAAAATAATCCCTTCACTGTTGCTCAATTTAAACCGTTTTCCCCATTTCCCCTTTTCGTGCAGGAAGGTGTCAAGGAACACTTCCGTGATTCCGATAACATTAGATGGCAAGCTGTAAACGAATTTCCCCCTGTTTTTATTCTCTGCGCCGATGGCATAGATTACAAACTGATGCTCCGGAAAGTTCCTGATGAGCATCTGTATCCAACTTGAAACGCCGCCGGTTATGAAAGGATAGCTGCCTTCGGCTATAATACAAATTTTCATTCCTTCACCTACTTAGTGCGATGCTAAAAGCCGATTTTTTTGCACAAACAATATAAGCGCCCTTATCAATTGACTTAACACTGCAGTTCTCTCCAGCCGAGGCTTTTTTACCCGTCCTTAGAATAAAATAGGACTCTCCCGAAAAGCCGTTGATGTAGCCTTTGATACCGTTACTCTCATATTCTATATAGGTGCGGCTTTCAATAAACTTCCTGGCCTCTCTGCTCCCACCCGTAACAGTCATACTCCTGAGCCACGGAAAACTGTCCCATACCTTTTTGAAAAAGGCTTCGAACTCCTTGGATAGATCACTCCATGGTTTGTCCTTGTTTCTTTCCATGTCAAGTACATCGTCAGGGTGGATAAAATGGGATACAATTCCCATAGAAGTAATACCGTTTATAATACGCCAGGTGTTTATATCATCATTGGTATAACCATATGTCAGCCTTGGAAACTCCACAATCCCATCTTCTGCTATTTCAAACTCCTGTACATAAGCATCCGCTTCGTTGTCTATAAAATAGATGGATGCAATTGTCTCAAGATCAGGAATTGACTTCTTCAGTAAGCTTCTCCCGGTTGGTCCGAGGACATTGGAAGGAGGTACATAGCTGGCAATAACGTAATCCTTGTATGCGGTCTCAAAGTATTGCATAGAAGAATCAAGGGATTTTTTAATATCCTCCCAGGTTTCCCATACATTATATTCCAACACTGAGGTAACGTAATGCTCCATAGGCTCGCCTTTTAATATAAGGGACTGATGGTTATATCCATGAATTCCCATCTCGCCGCCATTTTTTAGAAGCTCCCGCCCATACAGAATCAAATTTGTTGTATCCTGACCACTTTTAGGGATGAAGGGTGGTTTTACATTATTATTATAGGAGCTAATTATCATTCCACTATACTTAATATCATAAAGTGCACCAGTTCTTAGAATATCCGGCCACCACACATCCCTGAAGAATCCTTTTGTGCTTCGCCCATATTCCTTATAAATCGAATCAATATATCCTTCAGGAAAAGGTGCAGGAAAATCATCGATAAACACCACCTTAAAATTCATGATAGGGTATAAGTAATCTTCCTTCAATAGGCTGAGTGTGCCTGCAATAAGTCCCCTGCTTCCCTTTACATTCAGCATTGTGCCATTAAAAACCACTATTTTGCCCTTTCCATAGGGTACATCCCAAAGCAACGGTATTTTATCCAATGATTCTGCATGCAGCCGACACCTGTCATCCAGTACAACGGTAAGGGATGTGTTATTAATAAAGTCACTTCCCACGGATAACCCCTGGGAGCCCAACATTACGTTGTTTAGCATTGTTATGCCCTCTGTATATACATGTTCATTGGCCTCATGGATTCCTATTTTTCTATATATTTTATAAAAATTATCTCCAAGTTCCGGGGTTGTTGCAAAAAAAACAGAACCGCCCTGCTCGGCAAAGTCCATCAGGTAGTCCATATCCGGAATATCGCTTAGGCGTTTGAGACATATGATTGCCGTATCGGCCGCCAGATCCAATTTATTAACTTTGCTAATATCAGACAAGGAATAATCCTTCTTCATCAAATCAATCATCCGGATAATATTGTCTTTAAGAACCACACTGTTAGGTTCCCGTGAGTCGAACAGGACGCAGTAGCTGTCCCTTTCTTTTCTGTTGATCATATCTTCGGGAAGCGCATTAAAAATCATCCGGCCATCCAATTCAATAGCTAATGCATTGTTTCTTTGAATGGAAAATATATAATGCGACCGTGCAAGCTGGATCAATAGCGCAAGGACCATTAATAAAAAAAGAATGACCAGTATTTTTTTCCTACTGATATTCATATGTGCACTCCGACCAGTGCCTTACGATGCTCAGTCCCTTATTGGAAAACCTCGCGGAGGAGCTCTTTAAGTCAGACAGCATCTTATAAAAGCCACTATTGTCCTTCATAATGTAATAATACTTTAGAAACATGAGATAAGGCGCCTCAATAGATCGATACATAGAGAGAAAGGTTTCACAGTAATGTCTTGCCTGGTCAAACTCTTTTAGATTAATATCGCAGTTGATTTTTTCCATAAAGTACTCCTCTTTTGGATTGACTAACAGAAGATCAGCCATTACCTGTGAGTAAGCATATTTGTATTTTCTCTGACTTTTTTTATCAAGCAGCGTGCTGGAAAGATAGCCCTTCAACACTTTTGCATATGGAATCAACACATCAGTGTTACTCCGGTCCATCTCATATTTTACAGAAAAACTCTGAAGTTCCAGGGAAAATTTCCGGTATATATCTGATACAGCCGCTGCAGCATAGTGTGATGTTTCAGTATCACGGTTGTTTAGCGCCTTTTCCAAAAAATCAATATAGGATACAGCATCCTCTTTAAATATATCAATGATCAATTTTCTTTTGACATCGTCCGAATTGATAAGAAGCGCTTCTTCAATCGGTACAATATTCACTTCTCTCTCGTAATCAACCATTTTGACAAATCCAATATTTGGAATGAAGGCTGCCTCATCCGTATTGAATATTCCAAAGTCAATGTCACGTCCAGACGACTTAAGCATGTTCAGAATGAAAAGGAAAAAGAAACCGGCTATAGGCATTAAAAAGACAACAACAAAGCAGTATACTGCCTGCTGGCCTCTTTTCTTATACATGAAGATGGCATAAATAAAACACAGTAGTAAGTGCACCACAAGAAAACTATGCAATCAAATCAGCTCCTGCTGGTATAGATGTGGAAATTCCTTTGTCCGTCAACCTTTTGGTTACGGCGCCGGCTTCTTTTTCACTGGTGTTTGAAAGCAGTATGTATAATCTGTTATCTTTGCCTAAACCTATGTAATCCCGATCGCGTATCGTGTTGGAAATCCTATGTTCCAAATTATCTGCCGGGTCAGCGGCGTTTACGCACAGCAGTACATAATTTGCCATTTCCTTTTCCTTTGTTTGCATCTTGCCGTGCAGTAATTTTTCAAAGCTGTCCCTGTTAAGTATGGCAGTACCGCTTATGTATCTGCTGTCATTGGTTGCCTCCTGGTACCTGTGGGCTTTGGAAAGCGAAGAAGAAATCATGTCTGAAGCCACCTTGAAGAGGTTTTGATAATACAGGTTTATATTATCAAAGTCCAGCTCCAGGATAGAAATGATCGCAACTGTTTTACCGTTGTCTGTAATAGGGGCCATCATTATAGGGAGGGAAGGATCTAACTTCTTGTTAACGAATATTTCCTTTGATTCCATAATATATTTTAACGCAGGGCTGTCTTCCACTTTCATGGACTTGCTTATATGCCAAGAAAGGCTGCCGGAATTTGCAACAAGTCTTGCAAACAGTCCGTTTCGGCTCATGACATGTATAGCGATGCTGTTTACCTTCAGTATTTTTTCCATCACTTGAACGGCTGAACTAAAAACATCTTCAGGTTCAAACGTATCCAATTCCTTAATAATGCTGTATATTTTGCCAAAGCTGTCCTGCGATGCCATTATTTGCTTTTGCAGTTCATTCTTTACGATTCTGGTTTCATCGTACACTTTAGTTACAAATTCAAGCTTTTCCTCTGTTGCTTCTATCTTCAAATCTTGTGATTTTACTTTTCTGTTTTTCATATCAATGGTGTATCCTACAGAAAAACCGGCAAATAGATAATAGGCAATATGCAACAGGCTGTTTGGATCATAAAATAATGATATTAGATCTCTTCCATAACCTGCATTGGAAATAATGAACAAACTGGATGATAGTGCCACTGCCATGATTGAATGCTTTGTTCCATAAGCAATGCCCATAAGTATAATATACAAAAGCTTTAAGTCTATAAAGAAATGATCGCCTCTGTTAAATAATCTCTCAATAAATATGACTGCTATAAAACCTAATAAACTCTCAACAAAGGGTATTGCATAATCCGCCAACTTACTCCGGGGCTTTGTTGTCTCGCTTTTTTTGCTGGCCTCTGTCTCCTTTTCCTGTTTTTTATATATTGACGCATACCAATCGAAGGTCTTTTGGAGTCCTTCTTCAAAGTTGTATTTCGGCAACCAGTTAAGTTCCCTCTTTATCCTTGAATTGTCCATCGATGACCTGGATATGTCTCCGCTTCTTTTTTCCTTATGCAACGCTTCTTTTATATCCGCACGATGAGCCAAGGTATCTATAAGATCATTGATACTTATTTCGGTATTTGCGGATAGGTTCATTACACCGCAAAAACCACTTTCGACGCATCTGTACACAGCGTCTGCAATGTCCTCCACATAAATAAAATCCCTCGTTTGTTTTCCATCTCCGTAAACTGTTAAACTCTGCCCGTCAAGGATTTGCTTCATAAATACCGATACAACTCCGCCTTCTCCCTTTGCGGCCTGCCTCGGGCCGTACGCGTTGGACAATCTCAGGCATACTGTGCTCAATCCATATATTTCATGCCACTTATGGCAGTACATTTCACCAACCAGTTTACTGATTCCATAAGGCGCCATGGGATTTGTCTCCGTATCTTCATCAGTGGGCAGTTGATCGGGGTCCCCATATACAGCGGCCGAAGATATAAAAATAAACCTCTTTACACCATACCTTTCGGAGAGGCTAAGCATATTAATAAGACCCGTTACGTTTGACACAGTATCTTTATAGGGGTTTTCAAAGGAAGCGGGAACACTGGTCTGTGCTGCCAGATGGACAACGACGTTAAATTTGTTAATGCAGAAAATGTCCTCGCACCGCATATCTTCAACAGCCATTTCATAAAACTTATGCTTGAAATTGATATTGCTGCGCAAACCGGAAGTCAGGTTATCAATAATAAAAACATTATGGCCTTCCTTATAAAATCTTTCTGCCACATGGGATCCGATGAAGCCGCAGCCACCCGTAACAAGTATATCCATATAACTACCTCAAATCTCTGCATAAGCAGCCATGAACCCGTAGCTTTTTCACTGTTTTGTCCAGTCTGCTGGAATTCAACGGCTTAAGTATGTAGTCCAGTGCTCCATTCTGAAAAGCCTCCATGGCATACTCACCTTTGCTGGTGACAAACACGACAAGCAGGTTGGGCAGCAGCTTAGACAGCCTTTTTACCAGCGTAAAGCCATGCATTCTCTTCATATCAGTCTCTGTAAACAGCACGTCACAGCCCTGCTTTCGTATGCAACGGTAAGCCTCCGCCGGATCGCTGTAGGCATAAACCTTGTCAAATATACTTATTTTGCTTATCAGAGAAAGGGTCTCTTGCAGCGACTCTGTATTTTCGTCTACCATTACAGCGATGGCTATAGTTATCACCTACTTGTGCCGGGATTTTTTTCAGTTTGAAATGAAGCCTTGGACAGCCTAATCCTCATTTTATCCCTTCATTCTTACAAACCTCTTACATTACAATCAATAAACTATCAAATCACGACAAAGACAAAACCCTTAAAATCCTTATTTTTAAGGACTTCAAGGGTTTATAATTTATGTCGAAACAACTTTTTAAAGAAATTCTACGACCTATTTGATCAATGCAAATTTACGTTCTCAAAAGCTCTTCATAGATTCGGCGGGTGGCAGGCAGGGGCTCCACACCCAACTCCTGCCTGAACAGGGTTTCCATGGCGGTGTAATGCTGTACCAGCGAACTCCTTTCCTTCTGGCCGGAATAGGCATGGAGCAGAATTTGATGGGCATCCTCGTCATAGGGGGTCCTTTTAAGGGTCTGCTGTATGGTTTCGGCGGCCTTTAAATAATCTCCAGCCTTCATGTAGTGCCTTGCCATATTCCTTGTAAAAGCTGTATAGTATTTCATCAGCCGTTCCCTTTCCCCAGCACACCAGACATAGTCTTGACGGGCAAAGAGGTCTCCCCGGTAAAGGGAGCAGATGCGTTCAAACTCTTCTATGTTTTTTTCATTTACAATATGACGCCCCATGATGAATTCTTCAAACTGGGAGATATCAGAGGAGATATCGCCCAGACTGAAACGGTAACCGCCGCGCCCACCCTTTTCAGACTCGATTTCCACCGGAATGCCCATCTCCTGAAGAGTTTTACGCAGACGGTACAGGGTGGTGTGAAGATTGCTTGTCACCTTCTGTGCGCCCTCATCGGGCCAGAGGGCTTCTCCTACGGCCCATTTGTCTATTTTGGCATCCCTGTGGATAATGAAATAGGCAAAAAGCTCCTCTACCTTCCTTGTCAGCCATTTTACAGGTTTCTGGCTTTCGCTGAAAACCTCAAAGTCTCCGAAGCACCGGATTCGCTTTTTGTTTTCACGGTTCTTTTTTTCTGGTTTTAACTCTTTCAGCTTAATAAGCCTTGCTACAGTTTTGTTCAGTGCGTCAGCGGTCACCGGCTTCATAATGTAGTCCAGAGCGTTGACCCTGAAGGCTTCCAGCGCATATTGGTTGTAAGCGGTGGAAAAAACCACCTGCAGGTCCTCAACCTGCTGAATCAGTTTTTCTGCAAGCTCAATGCCGTTCATACCCGGCATTTCTATATCCAAAAACACTGCATCAGGCCTAAGCTTTGGGATTTGATCCAAAGCCTCCGAAGGAAGGGAAAAGGCGCCCACCATTTGGCACTGATCAACCTTATTAAAAAGCCTCTTCATTAATTCAATGGCGGGAATCTCGTCATCTACAATTACCACTCTCAACATATCTTTATTCTCCATTATTTTCATGCTCATGGTTCCGGTCCTTCATATCCAAAGGAATATGGAAAGTTACTCTTGTCCCCGTTTCCTCTGAGCTATTGACCCATAGCCCGGAGCCGTATGAATTCACCAGCCTGCGTTGAATGTTGGACAGTCCCACACCGTTACGTTGTTTTTTGTTTCCAGCCTCTTTCTTCAGCACCGCTTCCGCATCAGTAAAACCAACGCCATCATCTTCCACGCATACCTCCACAAACTCTCCCGCCTTTTGAACAGAGAGGGTGACAGTTCCCCCCGATTCCCTGGGCATTATGCCGTGCCGCACGGCGTTTTCCACCAACGGCTGGATGGTGAGAGGCAGTATTCTCAATTCCGGCAAGCTGCTATCTATTCTATAGACCATTTTCAGACGTTCCCTGAATCTTGCCTGTTCAATATCAGTGTAGGCTTTTGTCAATTCCAGCTCGCTTTCCAGGCTTGAAGAGCATGCTGTACTATCAATGTCAAAGCTTTTTTTCAGATACTCACTGAGTGAAGCGAGAAGATTTCCTGCTTTTTCACCGTCGGTATAACATAAATTCATGATGGTGCTCAGGGCGTTATATAAAAAATGAGGTTTAATTTGTGATTGCAGGAAGGCCATCTCATTGGCCACCGCTTCGCCCACCGACCTTCTGAGCATGATCAATGTACTTACCCGCGCCCGCAGTTCTCTGGCGTTGAAGGGCTTGGCGACAAAATCATTGGCGCCGGCCTTAAAACCTGTTTCTATGTCTTGCGGGGTGTTACGAACCGTCAGAAGAAGGACAGGGAGGTCGGAGAGGGAATACTCTTCCCTGATTTTCCGGCATACTTCAAATCCCGACATCCCGGGCATCATGACATCCAGAAGCACCAGCGAGATGTTCCTGTTTTGACGGATCATTTCCAGAGCTTGCCCGCCATTATAGGCGACCACCGTTTCGTAGTCTTCTTCACGGAACATATCGGTTAAAACGCGGATATTGGATACCTCATCATCAACCAGCAAAATGGTATAAAAACGGGAATGTGCAGACTTTTGCGCAGCTTCTTCAGTATCTGCGCCGTATTGTAAATATGCTGCGGCGGCCGCTGACTTATCAGCAGCTTCCTTACCGGAGTCGGATGGCAGTGTGAAGATAAACCGGGATCCCTTTCCTGGCACAGACCAATCCAGTAGGAGTTTTCCTCCCATGTGCTCGGCAAGCCGGCGTGAAATGGGGAGTCCCAATCCGGAAGATCGGTATTCTGAGGCACCGGTGTTGCCAGTATGATCGAAGGGAAGGAAAATACTTTCTTGCGATGCTTCAGGGATGCCCATTCCGGTATCTTCCACACTGACAACAATACGGTTCTCATCAGCCCAGGCCATTATCTCAACTTTGCCCCTTTCTGTGTATTTCAGGGCATTACCAACAAGGTTGTAGATAATTTGCCGCAGCCGGTTTTCATCTGCCCTTACGAAAAAAGTCCCGGGCGGGATTCTGTTTACCAGGGAGAGTTCTTTTTCTGCCCGCATATATTTAAGCACCTCAAGCACCACCTGTACAGGCGCATGGAGGTCGAATACCCTTATATCCATATGCAGGGTATGATTTTTCAGGTTTTGGAAGTCGATGATGTCATTGATGAGACTGGACAGCCTTTTGGCAATGGTAACTACAAAGTTCAGGCTCTCCTTTTGCTTTTCCGCAATAGTGCCTGAAGCGCTTTCCAAAACCGACCGGGTGATGTTAATTATTCCATGCAGGGGCGTTTTCAATTCATGGGAGGTATTCACCAGAAATTCATCCTTGAGCCTGTCCGATTCTAAGAGCTTAACGCTCATCCTTTCAATGGTATTGTAAGCATTGTTATATTGCTGTGAAAGCATGCTGGAAATCATTGCTATAAATAACAATAAAGCTGCATACCCAATGTAATTATCGTTTTTCATATTATTTATATAAATTACTCCATCAGCAAAATATATCAATACACAGGTTAACGCAATAATCAGCTGAATGAATCCGTTTCTTCCCAAATTCCCATATTGCTCCTGAACAACCGCAAATACAAGGAATGCTAAAATAAAAACATATACCGTCATTCCAAACAGTAGAAATATATCTTGAACACTTAAAGACATTTTGATAGGGAGTACTGATAATAATACAATGTATCCCCCCATAACTATGACCACAGTGCGAGTAAACCAGTCTGGCAGAAGTTTTCCCGTAATACTTTTAATAAAAAGACATATAAATATTATGCTGGCATAGAGCAATATATTCAGCACCTTAGTTATAATAACCTCTGGAATATCAGGAAACATTTGATTGAGAATTTTTTCGCCATAAGCCAGCTCAAAAAAAGAAAACGTTATGGCGTAGGCGCTGTAATACATCAGGCTCAAATCCTTACGCCTGCCAAGGTAGACAAACAGATAATAAATCCCGGTAATTAAAAGGCAGGCCGCCACAAACCCGTTAAAAAAGTTAAAACGTCCAGCCATCACAAATATGTCAGTCCGCTTTCCCAGGTATATGCTTTGCACAATGCCCCCTGCCCTGTAATCAAAGTCGGCAACCTGAACGATAACCTCCAACTCGTTGCTTTTTGGATGAAAGAATGTAACATATGGCGTATTCGCCATAATATAGCCATCCTTGTAAGACATTGCCGGATTCCCTCTTTTTCCCACCTCAAAGCCGTCAATAAATATTTTATTTGACATGCGGATACTGGTGGTTTTTATCCCATACATGGTATTCACAGACCCCAGCCTTACCTTTAGTCTGTAGGTAGCAACACCATTGTCGGACAGTTGGGCGTTTCCTATTTTGCCTTTCCAGGGAGACGGCACCTTGATATATCCATCCGGGTATATAGATGAGTTTGGTTTAGCAGTTGCAAAGTCATCTGGCGTAAGAAGGCTGCCCCAATAGAATTCCCATTCTCCGTCAAGCTTGATATTGCCATCTTTGTCAAAATTCCAATCTGATAGGTCAATAAAGCCGTTTTTTGCGACAGGCAGGTCGGCGGAAGGAGTTTTTTGTAAAAAGTAAAACACCATCATTATGGCGGTTGCGATAATCAAAAGGAGAATAATAACCTTTTTGGATTTCAGTAACAATAAAAAAACCTCAATTTCTATTTGACAATAATTGCTGCATTAACAGCGATATATGACGGACATCATTTATATTATAAGATATATTATTGATTGCCGACATTTTTCCTTTCTGATAAGGATCAAATGATTACAATACTAAAGATTTTTGCATTATATCTCTAAACCTTGAATTACTCAAATCAACCCCACCCGGATCGTCAGGGTGGGGTTGATCTTTTGGCGCACGTGGCAGGATATGGTTGTTGCCAGGCTGCGGGTATCTTAATGTAAAATGGGTAACTTATACAAAAAAAGCTTGACTTATCTGTCGAATGAATATAAATTGTAACCAGAAAATATGCATACTACAAAGGTAGTAATAAGCGGGGGACGTGTATGTCTGAAACTCTTATAATTCAGTTAATAAAGGCTTTGTCGCAGCTGGGTCTTACCGCATACGAGTCCAAGGCCTATATTTCCATTCTGCAGCAGCACCCGGCCAATGGTAATGAAATCAGCCGGGCATCCGGGGTTCCGGGGCCAAAAATCTATGAAACGCTTGACAGGCTGGCAAAAAAGGGGCTGGTGGTACCCCTGGAAACAGACCCAGTCACATACGAGCCCCTTCCTTACATTGAGTTCTTAAAGCATAAAGAAATGGAGCTAAAAAATAACAGCCAGTTTATAAAGGAAAACCTCGGCAAACTGAATACCAGTGAGAGCCCGCATCTTATCTGGCACATCCGGGGTTATGAAGCGCTAATGGCCAAGGCGGGTGAGATAATAAACAACAGTGAAAAGGAGGTGCTGATAAGCTTCTGGGAGGAACAGGCAAAGGATATTGGGCAGTTACTGGAAAGGGCGACGTTTCGCAATGTCAAGGTGATCAGTTTGCAGTTCGGACGCAGGGTTGTTGACGTGGGCACGGTTTACAGGCACATACTTTTAGACACGGCGTACGAAAGGCACGGTAATGAAATGAGTCTGGTGGCGGACGGCAAATACGGCTTTTTTATGAACTTGATACCCGGTTGCGAATGGGAAGGTTACTGGACCAGTAATCCAGGAGTAATAAAAATGGTAACCAATTACATCAGACATGACATCTACGTCAACAAAATAATCGAAAGGTTTGATACCGTTATTTTCGAGGAGTACGGCCAGAATCTTGAAAAACTTCTCAATATCTGATTGAATATGTGGGCTGTCCGCTGTTTATTTCAATATGTACGGGGGAGGGGAATGGCTGGCCAAAAACTGGCCCGGGCCGGACTACTGGACAGCAGGTATAAAGGGTGCGTCGGTACCGGTTTTGAGCCTGAAGTATCCCAGTGTTCTTACCTTTATTCTGCTCTTCGCCCCGGTGGGCAAACTGCCCACTACCGCGGCGTACGGTTTTCTGTTAAAGGCTTTGCCGGCCGCCTTGAGTTATATGTCCGAAATCACGGACGCCCTTAAGACTGATTCCCATAGTTAGTGCCCGAAGGAGGTTGACGAGGAATGGCAAAAAAGATTATCGACCTTTCAGTAGCCATCGAAGGAGGCTTGCCCTGCGATCCCGAATTTATGATACCCAGGATCGAATACTGGGATCACGACCGGGGCGCCGATAGCATGATTACTTTTTTCCCTACCGCAACCAGGCAGGATCTTCCGAAGGGTTTGGGTTGGACCATTGAGTTTTTGAGAATTTCAACCCATAGCGGGACCCATTTGGATGCTCCATGGCATTTTCACCCCACCATGGATGGTGACGGCACCAGGGCCTTCACCATTGACGAAGTCCCGCTGGAGTGGTGCTTCAGTGACGGGGTGATGCTGGATTTAAGCGATAAACCCGATGGTTATCTTGTCCGGGCAGAGGACCTGGAGGAAGCTGTCAGAAAAATAGGTTACACCATAAAACCCCTGGATATAGTCCTTGTTTACACCGGCGCCTCCAGTGCATGGGGCACGCCGCAGTACCTGGTTAAAGGATGCGGTATGGGGAGGGAGGCAACCTTGTGGTTATTAAACCAGGGAGTCAGAATTACAGGCACCGACGCATGGAGCTGGGACCGTCCGCTGGGCTTAATCGCCAGGGATTTTGAAAAATACAAAGATCCCTCAATTATCTGGGAAGGACATTTTGCCGGTATTGAAAAAGGATACTGCCACATGGAAAAACTGGCCAACCTCGATAAACTGCCCCCCACCGGGTTTAAGATTGCCTGCTTTCCGGTGAAGATCAAAGCGGCCAGCGCGGGCTGGGTCCGGGCCGTTGCAATAGTGGAATGAGACACTCCGGCATTGACATCGGGATTCTTTAAATAGTTTTGTAATCTATGAAATAAAGTTTCAGGGGGAGTTCAAATGCCCAACAAGGTTATTGTAACAGCCGCCATAACAGGCGCCATTCACACTCCGTCCATGAGCCCCTATTTGCCGATCACGCCCAGGCAAATCGCCGATGAGGCAGTCAGGGCATATGAAAAGGGTGCGGCGGTGGCCCACATTCACGTGCGCAACCCTGAAAACGGTCTGCCGGTTTCAGACATGGATCTTTTCAGAGAAGTGGTCACCGAGGTCAAGAGCCGGTGCAACATAATCCTCTGCCTTACCACCGGGGGCAGTTTGGGGGCAACAACTGCAGATCGGGTAAAGGTAGTGCCTACTTTCAAGCCCGAGCTGGCCTCATTCAACTTTGGATCAATAAATTTTGCCCTTTTTCATGTGCTGGGCAACAAAGGCATTGAATTCAAGTACCAGTGGGAAAAGCAATACCTTGGCATGACTGAGGATTTTATCTTCCCCAACACCTTTAAAACAATCCGTGAATTCTGCCGGTATTTCAATGAAAACGAAACCAAACCAGAACTGGAGGTCTATGATCTGGGCATGATCAACAACGTGGCTTTTGCGCTGGAAAGGGGCTACCTAAAGAAACCGGTATACATCCAGTTTGTGCTGGGCATTCTGGGCGCTGCCCCGGCCACCTTGGAAAATCTTATGTTTTTCTACCAAACCGCCAGGAATACCATCGGTGACTTTAAATGGTCGGTGTGCGCGGCAGGCCGGCACCAGATTAATATGTGCGCGGCGGCCCTGCTGATGGGTGGTAACGTCCGGGTTGGCCTGGAGGATAATCTCTTCCTGGAGAGGGGCGTAATGGCCAAAAGCAATTCAGAACAGGTGGCCAAAATAGTGCGCATAGCCAGGGAGCTGGGTCGTGAGCCGGCTAATCCCGACGAGGCGAGGAAAATATTGGGACTCAAGGGCCTTGATAAGGTCGGCTTCTAGTGAGTAATCCTGGCGCCTTTGGATATGACTTGTAAAAGGTTGAGATAATGCATTTTATTTGCTAGAATATAGCAGGTGGCGTCACGATAATATGCATTGCCGATTGGAGTGTTTTTGTTTGCTTTCAGCGGGACTGATAGGTCTTCCCATGGTGGGGAAGACCACCATATTTAACCTGGTGACCAACGCCGGGGCCCAGACTTCCAAGTTTCTTAGCGGGAAGGCCGATACCAATGTCAGTATGGCCGGAGTTCCTGACCGGAGGATAGATTTTCTTTCGGCCCTCTATAAGCCCCGGAAGACCATATACGCCCAGGTGAAATTCAGCGATGTGCCGGGACTGGTTAGGGGGGCCAGCCAGGGTAAGGGTGTGGGGAACGCCTTTTTGGACGGGATCAGGCAGGCCGACCTGCTGGTTCACGTGGTCCGGGCCTTTGATAACCCGGATGTGCTTCATGTGGAGGGGAGCATCAACCCCCTGAGGGACGTGGAGACCATTGATCTGGAGCTGCTCCTGGCCGATATGGATTTTGTGGAGAAGAGGATACAGCGCATAGAGGGGGGCAAAAAGGTCACCAGGGAAAATGCCTCGGAGCTGGCGCTGATGAAAAAGATTCTGGCCGGGCTGGAAAATGAAATACCGCTGAGAGGCATTGAACTTAGCGGGGAGGAGAAGGATCTGCTGGTCAATTACAGCTTTTTCACGGACAAGCCGGTGATACTGGTGGTGAACACCGATGAGGAGCAGTTCAGGGCCGGTGATTATCCCGGGAAAAAGGAGCTGGCCGGTCTGGCCGCCCGTAGGGGGATTGGTCTGATTGAGCTGTGCGGGCTGATGGAAATGGAGATAAGCCAGCTTCCCCCGGAGGACCGGGATATGTTTACGGCCGACCTGGGAATCGACTCACTGGGATCTGAACGTCTGGCTCAGGCGGTCTATGACTCATTGGGGCTGATCTCCTTTTTCACGGTGGGTGAGGATGAGGTCAGGGCCTGGACCATTGATCGGGGCACCGACGCCAGGAAGGCGGCCGGAAAAATTCACTCTGACATTGAACGGGGCTTTATCAGGGCCGAGGTGGCCGGATACAGAGACATGGCGGAGCTGAAGAGCATGGCCAGGCTGAAGGAAAAGGGTCTGGCCAGGCTGGAGGGCAAGGAGTACGTTGTGCAGGACGGGGATATCATTAACTTTAGATTCAATGTATAGGAGGAGACAGGAGACAGGATCCGGATAATAGTTTTTCTTCTGACTCCTGACTCCTGAATTCTGTATTCTGACAGGATGATTTTCTCTAATTGGCATTAAAGCTTAAACTGCAGCGACAGGCTGTTCAGACGGTCCACCAGCCGGGCCATTTTTCTGGCCGATGAGGTTATTTCCTGGAGGGCTTCCATTTGCTTTCTGGATTCCAGTTCGGTTTGGGCGGCGTCACCCGTTTCTTTGGCCGTATCCTGATTGGACTTTTGCGCCGCAATTTTGATATCCTCCGACCGGCTCAGTATTACCTGGCTGGATCTGGTCAACTCGGTGGCGCTGGTCCTCACCGACATGAACAGGTTGGCCAGGTGGCCGGTCATGGAGTTAAAGGCCGAGGCCAGCCCTCCCAATTCGTCCATCTGGCGAACCGGCACCTGGTGGGCGAAGTTTCCGGAGGCGATGTGCTCGGTGGCCTCTTTAAGGTCATCAATGGGTTTTCTCAGTATCCGCCCGGCCATTACCCTGGCCAACATGATGCCGGCCACCACACCGGCGAATGACAGCAGCAGCATGTTAAACAGAATGTCGTTTAAGAGGGCCTCATACCTGGAATTGTCCAGCCCCAGTTGGAAATAGCCTATGGTGCTTCCGCCCTTTGTAATGATGGGTGAAAGGAAGTTGTTGCCCAGGGGGTTGCCTTTATAGTCGGTGTAATGGCTGACGGTGTTCCGGGTGGGGGGACCTTCTCTGAAGACAGCCGTCTGGCCCACCTGGATCTGCAAGGTGTGGGCCACTATTTTACCGGATGCGTTTATTATTGCCGCGTAGCTTACATCTTCATTGGCCCTTATATTCTGCACGTGCTCAATGAGGAGGTCCGGGTTTCCGGCCTGCAGGTGCTCAGCCGCAAAGGCCGTGCCGCTGCGGACTATGCTCCATCCCTTTTCCAGGGACTGAATCTTCATGGTTTCCCTGGTGCTGTAGTAGTTACCGTAACCCACCGCAACCATTAAAAAGGTGATCAGCAGGGACATGTAAAGTCCCATTTTGAAAGTTATGGTTCTGGTGCTGATTTTCTTACTCATACCGCAATTCACCCCTTGGTTTTTATTTATGCATCATGATCTCAATTAAATCCCCGGGGACTGTTCCGGTGGATTTCAGGGAGCCGGCCGGAAACTCTATGGCCAGGCAGGCTTGCTTTATGTATCTTGAGAATCTGAAAGGGGACAGGTCACATACCATGGCCACAACCTTGTTCCGCCTGTCTACAAAAAGAACGTCCAGGGAAAACCTCATGAACATTGTATGTATTGACCGGCAGGGCTTTATCACCATACAACATCCTGACGGCAGACTGGATCTGCCCATAAGGCCCCTTAGTCTGGAAAAAAAATTGTCGGACATGATGGCGGTGTCCGCCAGGCAACGATCCCGGGTTACGTTGTAAATTTTCAACTTATTTTTCACCTCATAGCATAAAGGCCTGGTACAGGCTGATGGCGGCCGGTCCCAGCAGAACCACAAAAATGGTGGGAAAGATGCAGGTCACCATGGGTATCATCATTTTCACCGGGGCTTTCATGGCCCTTTCCTCGGCCCTCTGCCTCCTTTTGCGCCTCATCTGGTCGGACTGCAGCCTCATTACATTGCCTATGCCTATTCCCAGTTGATCGGCCATTATTATTGACCCGGCGAAGGTGGAGAAGTCATCAACGTCCAGACGGCCGGCCATATCCCTGAGGGCGTTCATGCGGCTTTTGCCCATCTTGCACTCCTGAAGCACCATGTAGAATTCAGCTGCCAAAACCCCCTTTCCCTTCTCAACCACCTTCAAAAGAGCCCCGTCAAATCCGGTGCCGGCCTCCACGCTGACTGTGATCAGGTCCAGTACGTCCGGAAGGCTTTTTTCCACCTCGTTTTTCCTTTCCAGTATCTTCTGTCGCAGGTAAAAGTCCGGCAGTGACCATCCGGCCAGGGCAAAGGCCCCGGTAAGCGTTAACCACCGGGTGTACTCCAGTCCCAAAAGGGGCTCGGCTAAAATCATAATTCCTGGAAAGGTCACCGCCAGTATCAGTTTTACCGCCATGAATTCTTTGGGGCCGTGCCCCCCTGGCTTGCCGGCCATGGTCAGTTTCCTGGACAGTTGGGCCTCCTTTTCCGAGGGCAGTATGCGGGCAGCCAGTTTGAATACTCTGTTTAACAGAGGTTTCAGCACCCTTTTGAAGATGGGCTCGCTTAATTCCTTTTCTCTTATGGATACATTCCTTTTTCCCATAACATCAACGGCTCTTTGGGAAATTTCCAGTTTGCTTCCGAACATTATCAGATAAAAGGCCAGGAATGCAAAAAATACGGACAGGAAGATGGAACCGGTGACAATATACATTTTCTCACCCCTGATTACACGTTAATGTTAATTATTTTGCGAATCAGCAGAATTCCCAATAATTCCAGCGCCAGGGCGGCGGCCAGCATCCCCATGCCCATGGGGGTTGTGATGAGTGGTCTCAGGTAGTCCGGGGACATGATCGACAGCACTCCGGCCAGCACCAGGGGAAGTACGCCGATGACTATGCCGGACATCTTTCCCTGGGCGGTGAGGGTCTTTATCTCACCCTTGATGCGTATTCTTTCTCTTATGGTGTTGGCTATATTGTCCAGTATTTCAGCCAGGTTGCCGCCCAACTGACGCTGTATCATTACGGCTGTGATGACCAGTTCCAGGTCTTCGCTGCCCACCCGGGCGTTCAGGTTTTCCAGGGCGTACTCGGTTTGTGTGCCCAGATTCATCTCCTGGAAGGTACGGCCAAATTCTCTGGCTATGGGGTTGGGCAGTTCCTTTCTGACCATGTCCATGGCTTGTAGAAAACTGAATCCTGATCGCAGGGAGTTGGACATGATCACCAGAGCATCGCCAATCTGGGCGTTGAATTTGGCCAGGCGCCTGGTCTTTGCGTTTTTGACCCAGATTATTGAGAAGAGTACGGCCAATAATCCAAACAGCATGCCGTGGTAGATATTCATGGCTATTAGAGCTGCCAGAAGGCCTGCCAGCAGTGAAGCCCCGGCGGTGAGTATGATGTACTCCTCGCTTTTAAGGGGTATATCGGCCCCGCTGAGGTTTTTTTCCGCCACCCGGGCCAGCCTGTTAAAAAGGCCGAACTTAATGGCAGATCGGGACACCGAGGCCAGAAGCCGCTGGGATGGGGTGAGGGTGCTGCTGCTGACGGGCTCCGGCTGGGCATTCTCCCTGTTCATGTTTTTCAATCGCCTGCTCAGTTCCCGGTTCTGTCCGCCGACAGAGTACTGAAAACCTATTACCAGCAGACTGCAGGAACCGAATATCAGGAATAACAGGCTTACTAACTCCGATGACATATAAAACACCTCTAATACTGTAATGCTCTCCCGTCAGAATCCAGAATCCAGACATCCAGAATCCAGACATCCGGGCCGCAAACATGCGGCCACCAAGGAGAATGAAAACCTGATCTAGCCACAGAGGGCACAGAGAACACAGAGAAGTTTATAGCTGAAAGCAATCTGAATTGGCTTGTGTTATAGGGCTTTTCATACTATTTGATACTTTGTATTCTTTTTAATCTCCGTGTTCTCTGCGGCAAAAAAAGCTTACAGCTTATAGCTTACAGCTATTTTCAGACCATGGAAGGGACGAAAATGGTGTGGTCTAATTTTATTCCCACTTCTTCCAGTTTGGTATAGAATTTGGGCCGTATGCCGGTGGCTATGTATCTTCCCTGTACCTTTCCGTTCTCGTCCACCCCGGTTTGTTTAAAAACAAATATATCCTGTAACACTATTACATCCCCCTCCATTCCCTGGACCTCGGTGATGTGGGTTATTTTTCTGGATCCGTCACGGAAGCGGCTCTGTTGTACGATCAGGTCGATGGCTGAGGATATCTGGTCCCTGATGGCTCTAACTGGCAGATCCATTCCGGCCATCAGCACCATTGTCTCCAGCCTGGAAAGCATATCCCTGGGGGTATTGGCATGGCCGGTGGTGAGTGAGCCGTCGTGGCCGGTATTCATGGCCTGAAGCATGTCAAGGGCTTCACCCCCACGAACTTCCCCCACTATAATGCGTTCCGGCCTCATGCGCAGGGAGTTTCTCACCAGGTCCCTGATGGTGACGGCGCCCTTGCCCTCCAGGTTGGGGGGGCGGCTTTCCAGGGTCACCAGGTGTTCCTGGCGGAGCTGCAATTCGGCTGCGTCCTCTATGGTGACGATCCTTTCATCATTGGGGATGAAGGAGGACAGCACATTCAGGGTGGTGGTTTTACCGCTTCCGGTACCTCCGGAAACCACAATATTCATCCGTCCCCTGACGCTGGCCTCCAAAAAATAGCCCATGGTTTCGGTAAGGCTGCCAAAGTTAATCATGTTGTTAATACTGAGAGGGTCGCGGAAAAACTTTCTTATTGTTATTGATGGTCCGTTTAACGCCAGGGGGGGGATGATGGCGTTAACCCTGGATCCGTCCGGCAGCCTGGCGTCCACCATGGGCATACTTTCATCGATACGCCTGCCGATGGGGGCCACTATCTTTTCTATAATGTGCAGAACGTGGTTGTTATCCCGAAAGCATACATCGGTTTTTTCCAGCTTTCCCTGTCTTTCGATGTATACCTGGTGGGGGCCGTTAACCATCACCTCGCTTATGGCGGGGTCTCTTAAAAGGGGGGTGATGGGGCCAAAGCCTATGGCCTCGTCCACTATTTCAGCCGCTATGCGCTGCCTTTCATGGCGGGGGAGATGCTCTCCCTCTTTGTCCAGCAGTTCATTTACCAGGGCCGCTATTTTTTGAGAGGTCTTTTCCATATCGTTGTCAGGGGCCAGCTCGGCAATAACCTTCTTGTGCAAATTGTTTTTGAGATCCTGGTAGGGGTCCTTCCTGGGGAAGATGCCGGACACCGGGGTCAGAGGCCTTTCAGGCAACTTCCGGACCACCGGAGGATCATTTTCCCCGGCCTGCTGTTTTAGTCTTTTTAATAATGACATTTTCCACACCTCCGACCACTAGAAGCTGAATATTTTCCCTATTATGGACTTTTTGGGAGCTGCCGCCTGTTCTTCTCCGGTAACATCCGACGGCGCCGATAGAGAGGATGCCAGTTCGTTCAGGGATCTGGTTATCTCAGCCGAGGGCCGGGTGAGTACAAAGGGGTGGCCCTTGTTGATGGAACCTGAAACGGTTTCGGTATCTTCAGGCAGCGTTCCGGTTATGGATGAATTGATGTTTTTTTCCAGGTCCTTGATCTTTATGCCGTCGTTCCTAAATCTGTTCAGTATCAGCTGGGTTTTTAAGGTAAGGTTCAACCTTTCCAGTATTTCCATGTTGACCCTGGCATGTCTCAGGGTGGGGAGATCCTGGTTGAGCATCACCAGAATCTGGTCGGATACCTCCAGGCAGGTGAGGGTAATTTCGTTTAAGGCGGCCGCAGTGTCCACCACGATATAGTCGTAGGATTCTTTTAAAGCCTTCAGTATGCCTTCGGCGTGGGCCGGGGTGATCAGGTCGGCCTGCTCCGGGGATCCGGGGGCCGGCATCACCCTTACCCCGGACATGTGGGGGCATAAATAGGTTTCCAGCAGGGAGGGGTCGGTGTATTCCGTTTCCTGGGCCACCTCGGCCAGCCCGCCCTTACTTGAAATATTCATAAATATGGAGACATCGCCCCCCTGGAGGTCCATATCCACCAGGGCCACTTTTTTTCTGGTTTTCTGCACCATGCTTATGGCCAGGTTGCAGGCGGCGGTAGTTTTCCCCACCCCGCCCTTGGTTGAGAAAAAGGTTATTACCTTTCCGGGATCCCTCACCGGGACCGCCGGTGTATAGCTGCCTCCGTCCACCAGATGAAGGCGCCTCCTCCTGGAAAAGTCGCTTACCTTCCTGATGGTTTCGGCCAGCTCGCCGCTGCTGAAGGGCTTCACCAGGTAGTCCCTGGCCCCGGCGGCCATGGCCTTGCGAAGGTATTCCTGCTCACCCTGAATGGAAATAATTACAATGGCAGAGTCCGGGTTTCTAACGGTTATAAGCTCAGAGGCCTTGATGCCGTCCATCCGGGGCATGTTCACGTCCATCAGAATAACATCTGGCTTTAAGGTCTCGGAGAACTTCACTGCCTCATCGCCGTCACCGGCCTCTCCCACTATGGTTATGTCATCCTCGAAATATAAGAGCCTCTTGATGTCCTCCCTGGTGCCGGGGATGTCGTCCGCAATAAGAACAGTTATGGCGCCGATCATTATTTCACCTCCAAATCACCTGACCAGGTGGTTGATATTTGTAGACGGTACCTGTACTTTTGCCTCATCGGCGGGTGTGCGGAGCAGAATGCGGATGCTGCCTTTTTCCGAGGCTATGGTAACATGCTGAGCCTCCCAGGGGTTTAATGACAGGGTGATGGTTCCGGTCTGGGGCTGCTTTTCAGCAGATAAGTTTGCCGTAGTCCTGTTCACCGCCAGTATTTTAATATCCTGAACTACAAGTGATGTGAGGGTTTCCTTGCCCACCACCACCGTTCCCAGAATGTCAACTTTGTCACCGGGTTTAAGCATTCCGGCCACCCCGGTGACATCGTTTACAGCCACCGTCATGGCCCTTCTTCCGGGTTCCACCAGAGCCGCCAGGCCCTCTCCGGGGTCGTTGGAACTGGCCACTTTATTTCTTAATATCTGCTCTCCCGGATAAATATCTGTCTTGGAAATCTTGCCGATGACATCCTCCGGCTTTCCCAGGACTGCCGGATTGATATAGTTGGAGGGCATCTCGGTGAAGTCCACCATCTGTTCGTTTATAATCGAGCGGGCGGGTATTCTTAACTTGGCCACGGCCACCGGAACGAAATTTCCGGAGGACTTATAGGTGTTTTCCATGTTCTTTAGATACTGGTATGTTCCCCATGACGCCGCCATGCCGAAAATCACGGCCGCTATGAGGATTATGTTTATTCTGCCTCTCATTGCTTCATCTCCCGGTTAGTTCTTTATATAATCGACTACTCAACCAGTTTGGCGCCATAAAGACTGGTCACGGGATTAAAAAAATCCGGATCTCCCTCGGCGGCCATGCGGACAAAATACCCCTTTATTTCATCCCCGGAGCTGCCGGTGGCCTCCCTGTCCGCAAAAAAGGCGGCAAACCCGGTAACTGTAATACTATCCCGCCCCTGGGGGTCATCCCTGTGAATTGGTATCACCAGTATTTTAGGGCAGTCAGGCTCAAAATTGTCATAGGTGCAGCCGTTGGTGCAGCGGCCCAGCCTCTCGTCAATGCCGTCGGTGGGGCCGTCCATGTTGCCGGGCTCTGTATCCAGTGTTTCTCCCAGCTTTACCACTTCTGAAAAACCGTTGATCAGATTGTGCTTGTAATTACGGCTGCCCCTGCCGGCCAGGGCCAGGGCTCCGAAGTTGCCCGGAGAGTTCGGGGAACCGTATTTCAGGGTAACAAGCTCTCCGTATATAAAAGGCTGCTCCTTGATAGTAAGGGGGGCCACTCCCCTGTAAGAAGTGATGCTTCCCACCATTGCCGCGGCGTGGGCCCGGACTGCCCTTTGGCTTACGCCAAAGGCTCTGGACATGATCAGGCTGACTGACTGCTCTGCGGTTACAGAAATTTTGTTATTGACTATGTCAACACTTATGCCGCCTATGGGCGCCCCGTTGGATACGGCCACATCCACCGCCCTCTGACGGGCGGTCATATCCCTGGTGTAGGGATCCTCAATGAACACAAAGTCCCGGGCTGCGGCAATGGCTGCGCTGTCCACGGCATTCACCAGACGCTGGCGGGATAGGGAGATGCGGCCGAAATCTGTCACCAGGGCGGTCATGCCGAAAAGGCTCATTATTCCTATGCCGACCATGAAAAATGAAAAGCCCCTCTGATCTTTAACAATCCTCTTTATAAAAACGGTCATGGCCTGATCTCCCTTCATTCAACCCGCATGGTGGTCCTGGATGTGACCGGCAGCGGGTTGGGGATGAATACGTCAAAAAGGGGGAATATCAGTGGTATTCGGTAGCGTACCTCCACGGTGGCCAGCACACCGGATTTTCTGTCGGTGGAAGCCGGGGTCACGGTGGTCTGCAGCCTGGCGGAGTCAAGGCTGGCGGTGGTCTGTTCCACTCTGCCGGAGACAGCGGTGTCGGCGCCGCCCAGTACGGCTACCCTGGCCCCCTCCCGGGAGGCGTTGGTAATGACAAGGTAGGAGTGGAATATCCTCCCGAACTCCACAGTTCCCATAAACAGCATCAGCAGCACCGGCAGCACCAGGGCCAGTTCAACCATGGCCTGGCCACGCTCATCTCTCATTAAAAGTCGTTTCATCGTATCACCTCAACAGGTTTTGCAGGTTAAATGTATATGCGGCGGCGGCGCCGGTCCCTATGGCCAGGGAATACGGGAAATACAGGGGCCTCACATCTTCCTGGCGAACTCCGGACCTTATTGTGACGCCATACCTTAACAGCACCCCGGAGACCGCCCCCAGTAAGCGGGACAACGTTGCCGGAAGCTGCCGGCTGACGGCCAGTATGACCAGGGCGAAAACCCCACCGGCTATGGCTCCGGCCAGAAAGGTGTTGACCACAAAGGCCGATCCTTTGATGCCGCCTATTACCGCCAGCAGTTTGACATCACCGGCACCGATGCCGCCCCTGGTAAAGGGAATGATCAGCATGGCCAGTCCCAGCGCAGCTCCCTGGAAACTATTCAGCAGGTATTGCCATCCCCCGGTGAGAAAGCTTGCCAACAGAGCGGTGATAAGGAAGGGGATCAAAATTTTATTGTAAATGCGCCTGCTTTTAAGGTCAGTGATTATGCAAATGATTAGAAGCAGGAGAAGGAGATAATCGGGAAAAGCCAATTCCAGTTTGTTTATGTTTTCCATAAAAGATTTACCTTTCAGTAATGAGTGGCCCTACTTAAAGAATTAAGTAGGGCCCAGGTTGTTGAAGCTGAAATGGCTGTATGTACTGGTGAAGTTATCCAATCAGGGGTTGGTATTGTAAATTTCAGTGCCTACCGCATTAATCTGCTTGGAAACGCCTGAGCCCAGAAGCCGGAATCCTGCGATGGCCACCACCGCCACCAGAGCTAAAATAAGTCCGTACTCAGCCATGCCCTGCCCGCTCTCATCATTCCATAAATCCATCATTATTTTATTCATTTTCGTGGCACCTCCCAAGTATTTTATGTCAAAATTTTACCATTTCATACAATAGATCACATCTTACAAAAGGCTTAAAAAGCAGAGTCATTTTGGACCTAACTTTGCCGGGACTTAAGTCCTCAAAAAAACACTGGGACTTTACTTAAAGTCCCAGTGTTTTTATAAAATATTTGGTTTGACAGAGAAATCATAAGTTCACAATTTTATGTTTTAGTGCGTAAAGGGTTGCCTGGGTACGATCATCCACATTTAACTTCTGGAATATTCGATAAAGATGATTTTTTACGGTTTTCTCACTTATGAACAGTTTTATGGCAATTAGCTTGTTGGAATCACCCTGGGCCACATGCTGTAATACTTCCACTTCCCTTGAAGTAAGCTGGTCCTTATTATGCTGGCGTGAAGTATGATTTACCGACATCCTGTTGATTTCCTCAAAGACATTGGACATCAATCTGGGTGGAATGTATGAATTTCCACTGGCCACACCCCGGATGGTTTCCACCAGCTGCCCGGGGCTTATGTCTTTGAGAAGGTAGGCCGAGGCTCCGGCCCGTATAAACTCAAACAGGTATTCCTGCTGATCGTGAATGGTCAGGGCGATGACCCCGATCTGGGGTTTTACCCTTTTGATCATCCTGCAGGCCTCTATGCCATCGGTTATGGGCATGTTCACGTCCAGCAGGGCTATGTCCACATCCTTTTCCAGCGCGATCCTGAAGGCCTCCTGACCGTCACCGGCTTCACCGGCAATTTCAAAGTCTTCCTCCAGGGAAAGTATTTTCATTATTCCTTCCCTTACCAGAACATGGTCATCAGCTATTAATACTCTGATGGTAGACAATGCTTTCACCTCGATATAACTTTTTGGCGGCTGGGTTTCAGTCTTCCAGCGGCACCGAAACGCTTATCACGGACCCCTGTCCGTGAGAGGAGTTGATGGTAATCTCACCTTTCAGGATCTGTGTTCTTTCCCTCATGCCCAACAAACCGAAACACTCTCTCTTGCCCGCATTCTTGATCTGATCCAGGTTAAATCCTATTCCGTCGTCTTTCACCACCACGTTTATTTTTCCGGTGAGAATCTCTACTTTAATCATTATGCGGTTTGCTCTGGCATGCTTTCTTATATTGCTGAGGCATTCCTGAAGTATCCTGAAAAGGGCTACCTCTATGGTTATGGGGAACCTCCGGGCTGTTCCGATGACCACTATTTCAACAGGCAGATCGTACTGCGCCTGAAAATCTTCCGCATACCGCCTGACTGCGGGCACCAGACCCAGGTCGTCCAGCACCATGGGTCTCAAATCGAAAATGATTTTCCTAACGTCCTGCAGGCTCTGGCGCACCAGATTCTGGAGATCGTGCAATTCCTCCCTGACCTTGTTGTGATCCACATCCATAAGCTTCAGGCAGAATTCCGCCCTCATCACTATATTGGCCATAAGCTGGGCGGGACCGTCATGGATGTCCCTGGCCACGCGGCGGCGCTCTTCTTCCTGGGCCTTGATGATGCTGATACCCAGCAGCTGTACCTGCTGCATATCGTCAATCTTCTGGGACAGATCCTTTAAATTTCCGGTCAGGTAGTTGGTTACAATGGACAGTTGCGAGGCAAGGTTTTCGGCCTTGTTTAACATGCCCTCCAACCTGCGCAGGCTTTGTTCCATGCTGTCTCTCTTATAACGGAGAAGTCTTTCGCTTCCCCTCAGGTTGGCCAGTTTCAGTTGTTTTTCCTGGGCGTCCTCATAGGCCTTTTTTATATCCTGCTCGGTGTATTTTTTGAAGTTTTTACTGACCTCGGCCAGGCGCGTCCGGGCTTTTTTCTCTTCGACGGTAATGGTGTCCACCTCATTCACCATTGAGGACACCTGTTGCCGAACCTCTTCAAATTCCTTTTTTAAGCGGCAGTATTCTAACTGCGAACTTTCGGCGATTTCAAATACCTGTCTTTTTCCTGCCTCCACGGCGGAAACGGTTTCTTTTATAATCTTGTCCAGGTTGCCCATGTCAGAAACCATTGCTTTCACCGCGTATCCATTATTTTTATATTATAACAGGGTGTCTTGCTGGGTCTGCGGTTCCTTGTTTTGTGAGCCTGTCCTAATCTTTCTGCAGAAAATTGTCATTTCCTGCAAGTGGAAATGATATTGTTTAAAGTAATTTGTGAAATTATTTAATTAAAATACTTCTTATTTGGCTTTTGCAGAAAAAACCTTATATGTATATACTTATGATGCCGGCTGTCTTAGGGGGTCCTATAAAAAAACGCCCTGACGGGCGTTGCCGTCTTGCAGACGGCGGAATTCAGAAGCCAGAAGCCAGGAGCCAGAATAGTGACAGCCTGCTTTAATAGCGACCCTCAAGCGACCCCACAGCGACATGCAGTGAGGGGGAGTGATTTAAGTCCGTGCGGAATGTACCGGAGTCTGCTACTGTCTCTTAACGACCGAGCCTACGAATTTGGAGGTTAGATGTTGGAAGTCGGAAGTCGGATTAAGCTAGAAATGGCTCTGAGGTCATTTCCTGCAAGTTTTCTAACCTCTAACCTCTGGCCTCCCACCTCCAAAATGGTCGGCATTACGTTGGCGACCGAGTTTAGAGACAGTTGCAGCAGGAGGTAATGCAGGCCGGACTTAAATCGCTCCACCTACCCATTAGCGACAACGCAGCGACCCTCAAATGACCCCGGAGCGACCCCAGAAAAACTCTGGGCTACATAAAGATGCTTTGGCGATTTAGCGCTTTATCACTTTAATATGGCATATACTTTCCTAAACGATAAAAAAACGCCCTGCGGGCGTTGCCGCCTTTCAGGCGGCGGAATCCAGAAGCCAGAAGCCAGAATGGCGAAGGCATTCCTTAAGGTTTATTGCCCAATTGCATCTATAGGTACAGAGTGTTTTTTAGATGCCAGAACTAGTTAAGACCCCGCTAACAGGTCCGGGGACAGGAGGAATTTATGCATCGGAATGACAACGGCGAGAGGATTGAAAGGGCTGTGCTGGTGGGCATAGAGTTACCCGGTGATGACTCCCGTTCGGCGGAGGAATCCATGAGAGAGCTGGAGCGTCTCACCGATACGGCGGGGGCCGAGGTGGCGGGCAGGATAATACAGAAGAAAAGCAGGCCCGACGGTTCCACCTTCCTGGGGAAGGGTAAGGCCCGGGAATTGACTGATTTGTGCGGGGAAACAGGGGCCGACCTGGTTATATGCGACCGGGAGCTGTCACCGGCCCAGACCAGAAATCTTGAAGATCTGGCGGGTGTCTCTGTCATCGACCGATCCCGCTTGATTTTGGATATTTTCGCCTGCCGGGCTAAAACCCGGGAAGGAAAGCTCCAGGTGGAACTGGCCCAGCTCAATTTTCTGCTGCCCAGGCTTACCGGGAAGGGAATCGCTCTTTCCAGGCTGGGCGGAGGCATTGGCACGCGGGGGCCGGGGGAAACCAAGCTGGAAGTGGACCGCAGGAGAATAAGGAAACGCATATCAGATCTTAAAAAGGAGATAGAAGAGGTCAGGCGCCACCGGGAGATAATGCGCAGAGGCAGGAAGGATGTTCCGTTGCCCCAGGTTTCCCTGGTGGGATACACCAATGCGGGCAAGTCAACCCTTTTAAAAAAGCTTACCGGGGCCGATGTTCTGGTGGAAGACAAACTCTTTGCCACACTGGACCCCACCACCCGGCGTGTGGATCTGCCCAATAATGAAATCGTTCTCCTTACCGATACCGTTGGCTTTATCAATAACCTTCCCCATCATCTGGTGGCTGCCTTCAGGGCAACCCTGGAAGAGGTGGCGGAGTCCGATGTGCTTGTTCACGTTATTGATATATCCCATCCCAATGCTTGCGGACAGGCCCAAACAGTTATTAAAGTACTGGACTCCCTGGGGGCCGGGGAAAAACCCATCATAACCGTTTATAACAAAATTGATCGTGTTGCCGAGGATCAGCCTCCCATTCCTGATTACGGAGATGATCCGGTTCAGGTGTCCGCCCTGTCGGGGTATGGAATGGCTGCCCTGCTGGAAAGGATAGCCCGGGTGGCGGCCATAAAAAGGGTGAGGAGGCGGTTTTTCCTGCCCTTTGACAGATCCGGCCTTTTGCCTCTGCTGCACCAAAAGGGCCTGGTTATAAAGCAGGACCACGGGCCCGGGGGCATTACAGTGGATGTTGAGCTGGAGGAGGTATGGGCGGCGAGGCTGGAGTCTATGCTGAGAGATCCCTCTGCATAAAGAAGGGTGAAATTAACAATACTATCTCCTGAGTGAAAACAGGGGAGGTGAGGGAATGTACGGAATGAACATGAGCGAAATGGAAAAGCTGCAGATACAGGCTCTTTTAAAGGCTGAGGAACTGTGCGCCCGGAAAGTGCAGAGGTACATGAGCCAGTCTGGGGACCCGGCGGTGCAGGGTGTGCTGCAGCAGGCTATGGACAGGGGAAACCGGCATATATCAGCCCTGAATGGCCTAATGCAGGAGGCCGGTTTTACAGGTGCCTCGGGGCACTAAATAACTATGAGGGGGATATTTGCAAATGAATTTCAGTGACCGGGATATTTTGATGGACCTCCTGTTGGACACCAAGTTTATTTCCACCGGTTATCATCATGCCGTGCTGGAATCGGCCAGCGACAGGGTCCGCAATGTGCTGACGCAGATACACAGCGATGAGCTGGCTTCCCACAGGGTAGTGTTTGACCTTATGAAAAACCGGGGCTATTATCAGGTGGAACCGGCGTCCGGAGGCATACCGGCCTGGCGGCAGGCCGGTATGCAGGGAATGGCGGCCAATCAGGCCATGGGCGCCACCATGAACATGGGGCCGGCGGCCGGCGGAGTTATGGGCGCAATGGGATCTGCTGCCTTGGGCGGGGGAATGGGTACCGGTCCCTCCTGGATGGGACAACAGAGTTTAAACCCCTATACAATGGGGCAGAGCATGCCCCTAATCCAACCCGGACAGCAGTAGAGCCGGGATGGGTAAAAAGTTTTACTTTGAATGAAAACATCCCCTTAACCGGGCCATTCATATGACCTGGTTAAGAGGTTTGTTTTTTTATCGTTAAGGAAAGTATATGACATATTAAAGTATTAAAGTGCTAAATCGCCAAAGCATTTTTATGTAGCCCAGAGTTTTTCTGGGGTCGCTCCTGGGTCACTCTGTGGCCGGTGGAGGGGTTTGAGTCCGATCTACTTATCCTCCGGCTGAACTGGCTGTATCAGTCGTCGGTCGTCAGTCTTCAGTCGTAGGTCTTAAAGTCTTTTGACCAGAGGTAAAATGAAACTATTCCGACGTCTGAAGTCCTACGACTGACGACTATTCCAGCATCCGCCTGGACTAAAACCCCTCCCCCTCACTGCATGTCGCTTGAGGGTCACGCTTGCTTTTTCTGACTTCTGACTTCTGGCTTCTGGATTCCGCCGTCTGCAAGACGGCACCGCCGATAAGGCGGTTATTTTATCGTCTAAGCATCGGGGACATTCCTCTGACCCCCAGAGGCAGTCACACTGGAGAGGTGTGTCCCCTTTCCTTAAACGGCACTTCATGTGAAAGAGGTTTTGCATAAAAAACGGCGAATAATCCCTGCTTAAGAACATTTTTTTTGGGGGATTTCAGCAATGCGGTTTGAGTCATTCAACGGAACCGAATTCCTCATGATGATGGTGGGTAGCGCCAATTTACTGGCAAAACGCCGTTCAGAAATAGATGCCCTAAATGTTTTCCCTGTACCCGACGGGGACACCGGGACAAATATGTACCATACCTTCCTGGCAGGGGTCAGGGAGGCCAGGGAAAGGCAGGGGGCTCCGGTGGGGGAAATAGCGGCCGCCATGGCTCAGGGATGCCTTCTGGGGGCCAGGGGAAATTCCGGGGTAATACTTTCGCAGATACTGCAGGGCTTTGCCGGTGCGTTCGAAGGCAAGGGGAGGGCATGTACGGCCGATGTTGCCCGGGCCTTCGCCGGGGGGACAAAAGCCGCCTACAGGTCAGTGATGAATCCCGTCGAGGGCACCATGCTTACGGTGTGCAAAAGGCTTTCAGTCAGCTTTTCAGAGAGTCTGGACAGGCGTTACGATATGCTCAAGGCCATGCTGCACGCATACAGGCAGGCTCAGCAGGCGCTGGCCGAGACACCGGAAATGCTGCCCGTGCTCAAAGAGGCCGGGGTTGTGGACGCCGGCGGTATGGGTTTGGTGGTTATACTGGAGGGAATTCTGCACGCCCTGAAGACGGCTGCAGCCAGGCAGCAATTGGAGCTGTTCGATATAGCCGCCAGCCAGCAAAAGGATTTCATAGCCAGGGCCAGGGATGTTTCCCAGTCTATTGAATACACCTACTGCACTGAAATGATAGTCAGGGGCGGGGGGTTGCCCCTGAACCGGATTCGGTCCGAGCTTTCTCCCTATGGTGACTGCCTGATGGTGGTGGGCAACGACCTGACCGCCAAGGTGCACATACATTCCAATCATCCTGGGCTGGTGCTGGAGTGCTGCCTTAAATACGGAGAACTGCACAGTGTTCAGATCAATAACATGGAGGAACAGCAAAAGGAATTTCGCCAGGCCCCAGGTCCTGAAAAAAACCTGGGCCTTGTCAGTGTAGGGGCAGGCAGCGGTATAATCAGCATAATGGAAAGCCTGGGGGCCGATGCCGTTATTCCCGGGGGGCAGACCATGAATCCCAGCACCGAGTCCATACTGGAAGCTGTTAACCGGTCCAGGGCGGAAAAGGTACTGCTGCTTCCCAATAACGGTAACATAATAATGGCCGCGGAACAGGCAGCCTCCTTGTCACAGAAGGAGATCCGGGTGATAAAAACCACCAATATTCCTCAGGGGCTTGCCGCCATGCTGGTCCATAACCCTTACGGGGAGCTGGAGGAGGTGTCCGGCAGGATGATCCGGGCGGCCGGGGGAATCAGGTCCGGGGAAATAACCAGAGCCGTCAGGAATACAACGTCAGAAGGCCGCCATATAAATTACGGAGAGTATATTGCTTTGTCGGAAGGCCGTATCCTGGAGTCCGGCCCGGATCTATACCCGGTGGTGAAGTCGCTGGTGGACGGCATTGTGGACAGCCATACCGAGATACTGACACTGTATTATGGCGCCGACATGTCCTGGGACGAGGTCCGGTCAGTGTCGCAAAGCCTGGGGAAGGAATACGGCGGCCTGGAGATTGAAACACATTTCGGGGGGCAGCCGCATTACCAGCTGATAGTATCTGCGGAATAAACGGGGGGGTGTGCGCTATGGGTAAGATAAGTATTGTTACTGACAGCACGGCAGAGCTGCCTGAGGATATAACCAAAAAGTATAATATAACGGTGGTGCCCCTGAAAGTTTTTTTCGGGCAGGAGGTATTTCTGGACGGGGTTGAGATTAAGCCGGACATTTTTTTCCAGCGGCAGGTTGCCGGGGAAATCTCCAGCACATCCCAGCCGTCACCGGCTGAATTTGTGGATAGCTACAGGCCCCTGGCCGATGCCGGAGATGAAATAATATCCATTCATATTTCCGGACAATTGAGCGGAACGGTGCAGTCGGCCAACCTTGCCAAAACCATGTTGAATTATCCGGACCTGGAAGTGGTGGACTCGGGGGTGACCAGCGCGGGACTGGGACTGATGGTATTAAACATCGCCAGGGCTGTGCAGGCGGGTTTGCCCAAATCCGGGATAATGGCCATGATTGAGGAAATGAAGAGGGATATAGAGGTTTATTTTATGGTGGACTCCCTGGACTATCTGCAGCGGGGAGGCCGTATAGGTAAAGCCCAGGCTTTTCTGGGAACCCTTCTCAATGTAAAGCCCATTCTAAGTCTCGATGGACAGATCCATCCCTATGAAAAGGTAAGGGGCAGATCCAGGGCACTGGCCCGCCTTACCTCCATTTTAAAGGAGAAGTTCGGCCAGGGTAGCAGAATTCAGTGCTGGGTTACCCACGGCAATTTTCCGGAAGGGATGGATGAGGTAACAAAGGGATTGGTGGAGAATTTTCAGTGTACAGAATTATTGACCGGAAGGCTGGGGCCGGTGGTGGGGACCCATACCGGGCCCGGGCTGGTGGGTATGGCCTGCCTTCCGGTGCGTAAAAATAATTCAGGAGGGGTGCCATTTGAGTGAAATGATTTGGGAGCCGTCAGAGGAGAGGGTAAAGAATTCAAACATGATGGGGTTCATCAATTTCGTGAACCAGAGCCGCGGTAAAAATTTTGAGACCTTCAGCCAACTGTATGACTGGTCGGTAACGGAAACACCTGATTTTTGGGAATGTGTCTGGAAGTATACCGGAATGGTGGCTTCAAAACCGTACGATAATGTGGCGAGCAATCTTGAGGATATGCTGGGGGCCAGGTGGTTTAACGGATCCAGGCTTAATTTTGCCGAGAATCTTCTGCGCTACAGCGATGACCGGCCAGCCATTATTTTCAGAAGTGAGTCTGAAAAAACCTCGCAGATTACATATTCACAGCTTTACGGCAATGTCCGGGGTTTGGCCGGCGCGCTGAGGGACCTGGGGGTAGCGCCGGGAGACAGGGTTGCCGGATTTATGCCAAATATGATCGAAACCGTGGTGGCAATGCTGGCCACCACCAGCATTGGGGCCATATGGTCTTCCTGTTCCCCTGATTTCGGCATCAAGGGGGTGCTGGACCGCTTCGGTCAGATACAGCCCAAGGTGCTTTTCACGGCCGATGGCTACTGCTACAATGGTAAGGCCCACGATTCCCTGGCCAAGATAGCCGGGATTATAAGTGAAATACCTTCGCTGGAGAAGGTAGTGGTGGCGCCCTATACCAGGGAAAGGGCGGATATCAGCGGAATACCCAACGCCGTTGACTTATGGGACTTTATTGCCTCCGCTCCCTCCCGGGATCTGGTTTTCGAGCAACTGCCCTTCAATCACCCGGTATACATAATGTACTCCTCGGGCACCACCGGTGTGCCCAAATGTATAGTTCACGGGGCGGGGGGAACCCTCATACAGCACCTGAAGGAACTTATGCTGCACACCGATTTAAAGCGGCAGGACACAATATTTTATTACACCACCTGCGGCTGGATGATGTGGAACTGGCTGGTCAGTTCCCTGGCGGTGGGCGCCACCCTGCTTTTATATGACGGGTCACCTTTCTATCCCCAGGCCGACAGCCTTTTCAGAATGGCCCAGGACGAAAAGGTAACTGTTTTCGGGACAAGCGCCAAATATCTGGCGGCCGCTGAGAAGGAAGGCGTCAAGCCCGCCCGAAGCTTTAACCTGGGGCCCCTCAAGGCCATACTTTCCACCGGTTCTCCTCTTTCGGCGGATAGCTTTGATTATGTATACCGGGATATAAAGAAAGACCTGTGCCTGTCGTCAATTTCAGGGGGTACCGACATAATTTCCTGCTTCGCCCTTGGCAATCCCATAGGCCCGGTGTATAAAGGAGAACTTCAGTGCCGGGGGCTGGGTATGAAGGTTGAGGCATTCGGTGAGAATGGAAAGCCGGTGACCGGAGAGAAGGGAGAACTGGTGTGCACCGCCGCCTTCCCCTCCATGCCGGTGAGCTTCTGGATGGACCCTGATATGAAAAAATACAAAGGCTCTTATTTCGACGTCTACCCAAATGTATGGCGTCACGGAGACTTTGTGGAAATAACCCCCCGCGGGGGAGTAGTCATTTACGGCCGATCCGATGCCACCCTCAATCCCGGCGGTGTGCGGATAGGGACAGCAGAAATATACAGGCAGGTGGAGTCTCTGTCTGAAATAACCGACAGCCTGGTGGTGGGCCAGGAATGGGACAATGACGTCAGGGTGGTTCTCTTTTTGAAACTGGCTCCCGGGGTGGAACTGACCGACCGGCTGGCGGCCAGGATCAAAAAACTGATCTGGGAGAACACCACTCCCCGCCACGTTCCGGCCAAAATAATCAGCATCAAAGACATTCCCTACACCATCAGCGGCAAGAAGGTGGAACTGGCGGTGAGGAACGTTATTCACAGCCAGCCGGTACTGAACAGAGACGCCCTGGCAAATCCCGAGGCCTTGGAATATTTCCGGGACATACCCGAACTGCAAAGCTAGGAGGTTATAGGTTATAGGTTATAAGACACCAGTAATTACCTAATACCAATTACCATTGTCAAACGTAACTGTGCAGACCCGACAGTAAGAGATTAACCCCGAAATAAGTGAAGAGAACGGCCAGAAAACCGATGACCGACAGCCAGGCAGCCCGGTGGCCCTTCCAGCCATAGGTAAATCTGGCATGGAGATAGACGGCATAAATGATCCAGGTAATAAGAGCCCAGGTTTCCTTGGGGTCCCAGCTCCAGTAGGTGCCCCAGGCCCGTTCGGCCCAAATGGCTCCGGTGATTAAAACCAGGGTCATAAAAGGGAAGGCAAAGGTTATGGACCCGTAGTTCAGTTCATCCAGCACCTTCAGGCCGGGCAGCAGGCTGTAAAGTCCGCCCCCAGCCTTACCGGCGGTCTCCATTTTTTCCCGCACGAGGTATAGGACTCCCAGGCCGAAGGAGATGCCAAAGGCCCCATAGGCCAGTATTGCGGTAATAACGTGTATTTGCAGCCAGTAGCTTTGCAAGGCCGGCATCAGCGGCTTTATGTCACCGGGCAGTACCGAGGCGTAGCCGATCAGTCCGAAAATCAGCGGTGTGATTATGGCGCCCAAGACCCTTATGGCAAAACGCCTTTCCACATATAAAAAGATTAGAGCTATTCCCCAGGCAAAAAGTGAAGTAAACTCGTACATATTGCTGAATGGCAAACGCCCGGCGGCTACGGTCCGGACGGCCATGGCCGCAGTGTGCAGGGCAAAGGCCCCCAGTGTTACAAAAAAGGCCAGCCTGCCGGCTTTTTCTCGGCGCAGAGCGACCGAGATAAAATAAAGTGTCATGGCCGCCAGGTAGACAATCACAGCCATGATAAAGAGGTTGTTTTCCCAGTGGCTGATCATTTTTTACACCTCACTTTCTGTAAAAGAATATTTTTTATCGTTTAGGAAAGTATATGCCACATTAAAACATTAAAGCGCTGAAGCACTGAAGCACCAAAGCATTTTTATGCAAGCCCAGAGTTTTTCCGGGGTCGCTCCTGGGTCACTCTGTGGCCGGTGGAGGGGTTTGAGTCCGATCTACTTATCCTCCGGCTGAACTGGCTCTAAGCTCGTCGCCTAACGGACTGCCGACCGCCTCCAACGCCGCGTCCATGCGTCGATTCCGGCTACCGGCTGCGTCCTGCAGCCGGTTCGGCAGTCCGTACGGCTCTGTCGCCAAGAGCCAGATAACAGCCTCCGGAACATCCGCCTGGACTAAAACCCCTCCCCCTCTCTGCATGTCGCTTGAGGGTCACGCTTGCTTATTCTGGATTCTGGATTCTGGATTCTGGATTCTGGCTTCTGGCTCCTGGATTCCGCCGTCTGCAAGACGGCACCGCCCACAAGGCGGTTATTTTATGCAGGCGGCTTGGCCGCCTCCGCCGCAAGAACACCGATCTCCTCCTCCAGCCGCGCCTGGAAACGGGGAGAGGACCCGGCCGCCAGTATCCGGCAGCCGGATGTTTCATTGTTCACCATGAACCAGATACGGCGGGGTATAACATAAAAGTTTAAGAAGAGCCCTAAAATCATCAGGGCCGATCCCAAATATACGGCAGGAATGCCGGGGTCACTGGCAAACTGCAAACCGGTATACCGGCGGTAACCGGAAAAGGTGAGAGTCATGGCGTCACCAATCTGTACAGGTTCAGCAAGACTTGCTAAATTATAAGTCATGGCCCTGGACCCCTGGTATACCACATAAAAAACCCGGGGGTTATTGGGCAGGGGACTTTTTGTGCCGGGATGCCCCGATTCGTTAATATAAAAGTCGGGGAAAAACATAATTTTGATACTGAGGCCCCCTCCCAGGGAAACAGCCTCCCGTTCCATCAAGTCAATTTTTGTCTCCTTCCCGCCGCTTATTACCACACCGTCTATCACCCAACCGAAACTGGTTTGGTAGAATGTTACCCCCTTATATGTCAAAGGATCGTTTACCGATATTACCTTTTTGATCACCTCCCGGCCCTGGTCTATAACCTTTAAGTCGCTATAATACTGCTTGGGAGTGTAATCACCATAATAGTCTATCCGGAAGCTATCCAGTTGTAACGAAAACCCGGCTTTTTGAATCTCGGAGAGGCCGCCTTCGGGGATGCTGACGTAGCCTTTAAATCCTTCCATGCGACCGTAAAGGGCCCCGGTTACAATTAATACCAGGCTTAAGTGAACCAACATGGACCCAAAGGAGCCAAACCGCCCCCGGTCGGCATAAAGGTAGAAACCCTCCTGACGGTTTTCCCTGAAAACACGGTAATGCCTCTTTCGCAGACCGGCCATCAAAATATTTGCCGCTTCCCCGGCACTCTTTGGGGAATAGGATTGATCCCTTATTGAGGAGCCGGTATAAAAATCTTCCCCGTATTGCTGCCGGAAGGACATGGTAAGACGCCAGAGGGGCAAAAGGCGGTTGGCGCTGCAGGCCAGAATGCTGGCGGTCAGAAAGAAACAAAGAACTAAGAACCACCATGAATGAAAGATATCAGACATTTGGAGATAGTTAATCACAGCGGCTCTCAGCGGGCCGTATGACTGCCGGTAAAAGGCCGGGTCCTCCCCCTGGGGGATAATGCTCCCGAACACCGAAACCCCGGCTATTATGATCAACAGAAAAAGGTTTAGCCGCATGGAGATAAGCCATTTCCAAAGCTTTTGAGCTGAAATATTATTGCTTGTGGACATTTTTATTGCGCCTGCAGCGGGGGAAGGCGACTCCTCCTTTGAAATATTTGCTTTCTAATTCAAGTTTTTTTTCGATATAATCCTCCTAATTAAGAACTATAGAGCTCCGGAGGTTTTACGGGTTAAACATAAACCATATTTTAATAGCATAATCAATTATAGTAAATAAAAACCAAACAGATTATAAATAAATTATTACATTTCTTTTATGGTTTTGTTATTTTATATTTATTTCACTGTTAGATATGTTTGATAAACTGATAATAAATACCATTCTGCTTTTTATGCAGCCGGAAATTCGGGGAAGGAGGTGGTGGCATTGCAAGAAGGCCTTCAGAATACGCCTCCGGCAAAAAAAGGCGCATTTATCCGCTGGCGCCCTCGCCCTATACACTTGTTGGGGGTGGCTTTGTCGTTATTATTTATATTTTCATTCGGAACAAAGGCCCTTTTAAGTTATACCGACCGTCCGGAATTTTGCATTAGTTGTCACGTTATGGAAAAAGAATATGAAAGCTGGTTCCATTCAGCCCATCACATGCAGGCCAAATGCGGCGACTGCCATGTGCCGCAGCAAAACCTGGCGGTTAAACTGGCCGGAAAAGGGGTCGACGGAATCTGGGACTTTTATCGCTTCCACACCAATCAAGTGCCGGAGCCCATCCGCATCAGCCAGCGCGGCAGCGAGACAGTCCGTGAAAACTGTCTGCGATGTCACAGTAATATAATGGAGAAGGTTGACCATGACGACAGGAATTGCTGGGAATGCCACCGGTCGGTGTCTCATACCTGATTTCCTTAAAAAGGGAGGTAATTATACTTGAAAAAATACTGGTGGGTAATAATAGTGGCTGCTTATCTTCTCTCGCTGGCAGGCTGTGCCCCACCCAAGGCTGAGCCCGTAAAAACAGCCTCCATACCGGCGGGGGAGATTGATCCTGCCGTCTGGGGCAAGGTCTATCCCTTGGAATACGAGAGCTTCATGAAAACCAGGGAAGGGGGCCAGGGTCTGAGCAAGTATAAAGGCTCGGACCTCAAAGATAAATTGAGTGAATACCCTTACCAGCTGGTTTTACTGGATGGCTGGGGTTTCGGTGTGGAATTTAACGAACCGCGCGGCCATTTTTACATGCTTACTGACCAACTGGATATCGATCCCTCCCGCAGAAAGCCCGGCGGGGTCTGCCTGAGCTGCAAAACACCCTATGCCCCGCAGTTAAAAGAAAAAATGGGGCTGGATTATTTCCAGAAGCCCTATGATCAGGTTCACGCCCAGATTCCCAAGAATCACGCCAATCAGGGACTGGCCTGCATAGACTGTCATGAACCGGATTCCATGGATCTTAAATTCAGCCGCTGGTTCATGAATGACGCCATTCAAGCCACGGGTAAGGACCCCCAAAGCCTGACCAGGCAGGAAAAAAGAACCCTGGTTTGCGCACAGTGCCACAATACCTACGTAATTCCCCGGGATAAGGATATGAAGCCGGTGGGTCTATTCCTGCCCTGGCAGAAATCCCAGTGGGGCAAAATATCTGTTGAGGATATTGAAGCCGTCATCAAGTCCGACCCGGCCAACCTGGAGTGGAAGAGCAAGATTACCGATGTCAAGCTTGGTCAGATCCGCCACCCGGAATTTGAGCTGTATTCCAACGGCAGCACCCACTGGAAGTCGGGTGTATCGTGCGCCGACTGCCATATGCCCTATGAGCGGGTGGGAAGCAGCAAAATATCTTCTCACCAGCCGCAGAGCCCTCTGAAAGAAGACATGAAGGCCTGCTTGCAGTGCCACAACCAGAGCCCGCAGTGGTTGCGGGACCAGGTGACCCTTATCCAGGACCGCACCAACAGTATAGCCACCCGGGCCGGCAACCAGAACGCCCAGGCGGCCAAGGCCATCGAGCTGGCCAATAAGACAGCCAGTATTGACCAAAAGCTTCTGGCCGATGCAAAGGCACTTTATGAAAAAGCATATTACCGGGTTAACTTTGTCACCGCTGAAAACAGCATGGGCTTCCATAACCCGGAAGAAGCCATGAGGGTTTTGGGCGAAGGACTATATTACGCCGACCAGTCCCTGATCAAGGCCAGGGAGGCGCTGATCAAGGCCGGGGTTAATTTGCCCGATAAATTCGACCTTGAGCTGCAGAAATACGATAAACGGGGAACCAAGGGACTGCCTTACAAGCCTGAATTGAACATGGAGCTGGTTTCTGACAAGAAGTACTGAAAAAGCAGAATACAGGAGACAGAATGGTTAGGGTATTCCTTATTTGCTTGCTTGATTGATTGTGCAGGTTAATTGGGTGCCCGGCATGGGCAACTACACAGAAAAAGACTGCTTTCGCGCCCTGAGGGAGTGTGGAGGCAGTCTTTTTTTGACTGCCCTGAAAATAGCTATAAGCTATAAGCTATAAGCTATATTAGCCAGAGGTCACAGAGAAAACAGAACAAATATTCTATTTTCATCATCTGGTGGTACCGCTGGTAGCATGAGTAACTACCAGTTCATACGTCACCCCGCGCCCGGCAGGACATTGTTGTATATCTCCCGAACTATACAAAAACAAGCGTCCGGAGAATCGGGAAGCGTGTGAATTGCAAACAAAAACGAGGTGTTTTGCTTTGCCGGTATACTTTAATCCTGAACAGGAAGGTTTTGGCGCCCGCCACATCCTTTCCCGCCTGCGGAGCTGGTCAAATTCATTATCTCTAAGTACACGCCTTCTTTTGGGAATAGGCATGGTAATCTTTACCTTTACCGCTGTCATTGTGGCCTGGGATATTTATGACATCCGCCGGGAGGCTGAAAAGGAGATGCTTCATAGGTCCCGGTTGGTCACCCAGGAACTCATCGCCTTACGTGCCGTAATTGCCCAGAACCAGGAAAAAATCAACACCGACCCGGTGACCGGGAATGTTCAGTTTAAACATTTGAACCCGGCCTCGGTGGGCCGTCAGGTGGCCACAGTTTTTAATGAAGCCACGCAGTTCTCCCTCAAGCAAACACGCCTGAACGTTCGCAACCCGGCCAACGAGCCCGATCCCACCGAAGTCATAATGCTGCAGGAGCTGGTTGATTCACCCCGGTTGTCAGAGATCTGGCGGGAGGAATTCCAAAGGGAAGGCTGGTACTTCCGGTACATGATCCCCATCTATACCGAAGAGTCATGCCTTTCATGTCATGGTGATCCGGCCGGCGCAAAGGATATTTCCGGTTACCCCATGGAAGGGCTGAAATTGGGCACAATGGCGGGGGCCATCAGCCTGGGGATGCCCATGGAGGGCTACCAAAAAGCTTTACAGTTACGCATCTGGGGAAGGATTGTCATTGCCTTTGGTTTCTTCCTGGCCACCCGCTGGATTATTGCCCGCCTGACTGGCAGGCTAATGGCCCAACCCTTGCGGAGACTGGCGGACATGGCCCGGCGACTGGGGGAAGGGGACTGGGAAGCCGTACGACCGGTTTCGGGCGCCGGGGAAATCCGGGTGCTGTCCCAGATCCTTGAGCAGGTGGCCCAACAGCTTAAAGAGTCCCATTATACACTGGAGGAAAAGGTGAAGGGGCGTACCATAGAGCTTTCGGAAGCCAATGAAGAACTGGAAAGAGTCAGCCGCTTTAAATCCGAAGTGCTGGCCAATGTATCCCACGAGCTTAGGACACCGCTAACCGCCATCATTGCCTTTACTGAAATGCTTCTGAACCCGGCCAACGGACAGCTCAACCAAAAGCAGCGGGAATACCTTGAAGACATTACCGACAGCAGCCGCCAGCTTTTGATGGAAGTATCCGATCTGCTGCTGATGGCCCGTTTTGAAGCCGGAAAACTGGAACTCGCCCTTGAACCCTTTGAGATGGTTGAACTTATTTCTGACAGTATTTCCCGTCTGCAAACTCTGGCTGAAAAGAAAAACATACAGTTGTTGTTTCCATCGGCTGGAGGGGAATGGTGGGTGCTGGCCGATCGGGCCAAGGTCAGGCACGTACTGAACAATCTGTTAAACAATGCCGTAAAATTTACCCCGGAAGGGGGAAGGATTGCTATTTCACTGGATAGGAGTCCGTGCAATGATAGTGAGCGGTCCCATGGGCCTAAGCCTGAATTCAAAGATCAGCCGGAGACCGGATATGAGGGGGGAATGGAATGCCTGGTGGTCAGTGTCACCGATAACGGAATTGGTATTGATCCAAGGGATCAGGAGGTCATTTTTGAGAAGTTTTATCAGCTGGGCAGGCCTGAACAGGGGGCTGGCCTGGGACTGGCCATAGCCAAAGAGCTTGTGCTGATCCACGGGGGGGAGATCTGGGTTGAAAGTGAACCGGGCTGCGGCAGTGCCTTTCACTTTGCCCTGCCATTGAGAGAACAAATGTTATAAACCGGGGGTAGAATCATGATATACAAAATTCTTGTAGTGGAAGATGATATCAAAATACAAAAAATAATTATTGAATCCCTACAGAAGGAAGGATATCAGGTTTCCAGCAGTTCCGACGGCCAGGATGCCTTGCTGAAAGCCCATTCGGAGTCGCCTGACTTGGTAATACTGGACCTGAGGCTGCCGGGAATAGATGGGCTTGAAGTATGCCGGCGACTGCGCAAGGTAAAATCAGTCCCTATAATCATTGTTTCGGCCCGCTGCGAGGAGGCGGACAAGGTGGCCGGATTCACCCTGGGGGCTGACGACTACATCACCAAGCCTTTTAGCCCGACAGAACTGGTTTTGCGAGTAAACGCAGTGCTGAGGCGGGTTCGGGAACATGCAGAAGTAATCCGCCAGGAACAGGTTATGCTGCGGGGCCTGTCTATTGACCGTGGCAGCCGGACGGTGAAACTGGAAGGAAGAACCATTGATTTGACAGCCCGGGAATTTGATCTCCTTTGGATTATGGTGGGCCACCCCAATCGCGTTTTCAGCCGCGACCAACTTCTGAATCTGGTCTGGAAGGATGATTTCGAGTCAGAGCCGGCCACGGTGACTGTCTTAATAGGCCGCTTGCGGCAGAAGCTGGAGAAAAAACCGGAAAATCCAGAACTGATAAAAACGGTCTGGGGAGTGGGCTATAAGTTTCAAAGCTGACAGTAATGACCGGCAATAACCCGGGCATTCGGTATTATTGTCAGTGGCAATGCAAATACTAAAAACGCAAGAAACAAACTTGCTAATAATTCAAGGGGTTGTTTTCCTTTGGACATGACAGACATAACAAACATGTTTTCCCAACCGGCGCCAAGGTTGCACTGGGGAGGCGCCATAGGGCTGTGGGATATTTGCCGTAACAAGGTGATAGGAGTGCCGGTGTTGGATCTGTTTTTTGAACAGGCCGTTGATCCCGATCTGAAGGCGTTTATAAAGACTGGTATTGAAACGGTGACATTGCCCGGTATAAAGAATTTACAGGATTTTTTGGAAAAAGAGGGTTTGACCTATCCCCCGATAGCTCCGAGGAAAAAAATTGACGACGAACAAATTGCCAGATCCTTAAGGGAAATATTAAGGTTATCGCTTTACCTGGATTTTCATAGTTTAATGGAAATTACCAGGGAAGACGTCAAAAAAATTGTTTGGGATATTGTTGTTCAAGATAAGAAGGCCTTTGATGCAGTGATTGATTTGAAAAGAAAAAAAGGCTGGCTGTTAAACCCCCCTAATGTATAAATAACCAGTCTGTAACGTCTGTAAGCAAACCGCTTTTAAAGTTGTCTGTCACCATTCCGGCTCCCGGCTCCTGTCTCCCCAAGCGCCCGTCAGGGCGATTTATTTTCGTTAAGGAAAGTATATGACACATTAAAGCATTAAAGCGCTGAAGTACTGAAGTACTGAAGCACCAAAGCATTTTTATGCAAGCCCAGAGTTTTTCCGGGGTCGCTCCGGGGTCGCTTGAGGGTCGCTGCATTGTCGCTAATGGGTAGGCGGAGCGATTTAAGTCCGGCCTGCATTACCTCCTGCTGCAACTGTCTCTAAACTCGGTCGCCAACGGAATGCCGACCATTTTGGAGGTTGGAGGCCAGAGGTTAGAGGTTAGAAAACTTGCAGGAAATGACCTCAGAGCCATTTCTAGCTTAATCCGACTTCCGACTTCCAACATCTAACCTCCAAATTCGTAGGCTCGGTCGTTAAGAGACAGTAGCAGCCTCCGGTACATTCCGCACGGACTTAAATCACTCCCCCTCACTGCATGTCGCTGTGGGGTCGCTTGAGGGTCGCTTTTAAGGCAGCCTGTCACCATTCTGG